>Ga0307948_1000175_pt1 | contig 43186 bp, 50 predicted proteins | sample OrgLakmetagen280_FD_201824 | JGI IMG/M metagenome (GOLD analysis project Ga0307948, IMG submission 201824) | Saline water microbial communities from Organic Lake, Antarctica - #280 | ecosystem: Environmental > Aquatic > Non-marine Saline and Alkaline > Saline | place: Antarctica: Organic Lake...
CGACCGTACAAGGTCGGTAGCGGGGAAATACGGTTCGATCTCAAGGCGTTGTCCGCCAATCACACAGCGCGACTGCCTAAGAAGACGGCTGACAAAGGGGTAGACGTACTGGAACTTATCGTCTTCGCGGTGCTCGTGTAGCACCGCAAGTACCGCGTCATGGTTTGCATCCCACGACCAGAAGGGCACTTCCATGGCGGAACGTGGATCGCTAGCATTAACCTCGAGGAAGCGGGGCGCATCGCTCGCTTTCAGATCCTCCGCGACGATTCCGATGATCGCGTGGTAGGCTGGATGTGTGTTCGCAAACGTTGCTCGAAACTGCTGGCTAAGGGTGGAGACGCAGGCGTGCGCGTCATCTACGACCACCGCGCCGATCTCGATAGCACTGCGCTCGACGCCGAAAACCGACCTGCCGTTGAAGAGCTTGTAAGCGTTGACGACGCAAATGGCCGACCCCGTAGCGAAGGAGGGGTCTCGCGGATCTTCGGTAGTAGGAATTCCAACAGCAGCCGCCTCAGTGACGATCTGGCGGGCAAGCTGGATGTTTGGCGAAACCCAAAGTGCTGGCCCGACGCCTTCGTTCAACGCGCTCTGAAGCATGAGGAGGCCTACCAGCGTCTTGCCGCTTCCGACGTTCAGCTTGACGATAACGTCGCGCTCGTCACGTCGACTATACCATTTATTGAGCACCTCGGTCTGAATGTCGCGCGGGAATGCGAAGGCGGGGTCGCGCGCCAGCGTGAAGAAGATGTCGCGCGGATGCAGAACCGGTGCGGTCTCATCATCAAGCATATCAGAAAAATCAATGGCCATTCGTAATCGCTTCGCCTCTCGGTTTAAACATATCTCTCTCGAATCATGCCTATTGTGTCGCCTCCTGATTTACCAGTTATTCACACCGACCGAGCGCACAGCAGTTTGCCAGTTCATGGCCCGCAATCCAAAGGTCAGCTATTGCAGTTTTCAGCCAGCGCAGCGTTTTCGCTTTAAGCTGTCTCCGGTAATCCACTGCGGTTGCCACGAACGGCAGCTATGGGCCGTTCACGTTGCTGCATCTGCGTAAAGACCGCCACAGACGTGGTGTGCACGACTGTCGCTGAGGATGAGCCCCTTGCTGTCATCGTTTATGTCTTCTCAGATCGGGATCCTTGGACAACACACATCAAGCTGACCGCTGATCCCCCGACGTAGTATTTGGCGCAGCGTCGGCATCATGCACGATCTTCGGGCGGGGCCGGAGCATGCTGGCTACGGCATCGACACCCGCGCGCAGGGGCGAATCCATCAGATGCGCATAGCGCTGTGTCGTCTGCAGCTGGCTGTGTCCCAGCAGCTTGCCAATCATTTCCAGCGAGGCCCCGCCGCTGACCAGCAAGGACGCAAACGTGTGGCGCAGGTCGTGGATCCGCACACCGGGAAGGTTGGCCTCCTTTTGCATGGTAATCCAGAACCGGCGGATTTCCTTAACCGGCTGTCCCGGCACATCGCCGGGGAAAAGCCACGGATTGCCCTTTGGCACCAGCAGTTCGCGTTGGCGCACAATGGCGGCCACTTCGGCAGAGATCGGGATGCGGTGGATCTTGCGCTGCTTGGTCGTGGTGGCAGGCTTTGACCAGCTGCCCAGCTCCAGATTGAACTGCTCAAACCGCGCCTGCCGCACCTCGCCCACCCGACTGCCGGTCAGCAGGCACATCCGGATGATCCCGGCGGCGCGCTGATCTTCGGCCGCGTCCAGCGCCTCGGCCAGCCGCGCGATCTCGTCCTGTGACAAGAACCGCTCGCGGGCGTTCTCCAGCCTTTTCCTGAAGCCCGACGCCGGATTGTCCGTACGCCAGCCCCAGCTGATGGCCAGCGTGAACATCTTGCGCAGCACCTCGCCCGTCCGGTTGGCGCGGATAGGGGTCGGCTTTGACCCTTGCAGCTTGCGCGCCCGGTTGTTGGGTTTGTCCTTCGAAGGGCGCGCCCGGCCCTTGGCGATGATGTTCAGCAGTTTCGCCACATCATGGGGCGTGATCTCACTGACCAGCTTGTTGCCCCAATGGGGGGCGACGAGTTTCGTCAGCATGGATCGCTGGTCCGATGCGTTGGTTTTGGCAAGATGCGGCACATGCTCCGCCAAATAACGCTCGATCATGTCCCTGACCCTTGGAGCCTCGCGCAACTCGCCCCGTGCGCCAAGGGGATCGAAGCCTTCCTCAATCTCGCGGCGCAATTGCTTTGCGCGTTCGCGCGCGGCTGTCACCGTCCATTCCGGCCAGCGCCCGATCGCCATGCGGCGCTGGGCGCCTGCATGGCGATAATCCAGCGCAAACGACCGGTTGCCAGAGCGCAGGATGCGGATCGAGAACCCCCGCACGTCCGTGTCGAAGATCTGGTAATCGCGTCCCTCGGCAGATTTTGCTTCCCGCACCATTTTTTCGTTCAAGCGCAATCTGTTGACCAACGAAAGCCCTCCTCTCGCCTGTGACACAGGCGTAGATTCGCCCGGTAATCAAGCCAAACACACAGACCGGGGTGGCAAGGAGGCGCAGGGTGGCGCTGGAATTGGGAATGCGCGCCACCCCTTGTTTTGTTGGTTATTTCCGGGTTTTGCGAAAAATCTGGCAAGCGCCGCCCGCGCGGCAGTGATGGGCAACGGATCGCGCAGCGCCCATTGCGGCCAGATTTGCCAATGAATTTTGTAAATTCCCAATGAAATCAGTGGGTGGCGCGATTTTTAAAATCCAATGCCACCCTGCCACCCAACTGAAATCCCGTCCGTGCTGCCGAATGTCGCCCAATGCGGGCCTGTGCAGGCTGGTGCGGTGCAAAGACGTAAAGCCACCTTTGGCATTGTGCTGGCAGGCACGCCTGCACCTTGTGCACCGGCGGCGTCTGACATCGCCAAAAACGCGCAAAACCCAATAAAACAAGGGGTGGCACGCATTCCCAATTCCAGCGCCACCCTGCGCCTTCCCGCCACCCCTTTGCGTCTGCGTCTCCTCGAGCCTGAACCCCGCCCGCTTCGGGCGATCAAAAGGAGACAAGACAATGCGAGACACCCGAACTTCAGAGCGGTCCACGCCAGGTGGCGTGTTGAGCGGCTGGATCAGCCGCCTCGACCTGGCGCTTGAACTGGATCTGACAGTGGACACGCTGCGCCGCTGGGAGGCGCGCCGCGTCGGTCCACCCTGCGTGCGGGCAGGCCGCAAGATCTATTACCGCCGCGAGGCGGTGCAGGAGTGGCTGCAGCAGCAGGAACAGCCAAGTCCCCGGCGCACAGGAGCTCGGCGATGAACGTGCCCATTCCTTTTCGCAAACCCTATGCACGGGACGCCGCGCGCGCTGACTGGATCGAGGAGCGGCGGCGCGAGGCTCGCGCGGTTGTGGCCGATGTCGTTCACCATTCCGATCACCTGATCCGGCTGGCCTGCAGGTTCCTTGTCCAGCATGGTGACACGGAACAGGAGCGCGAAGACGCGCGTAGCCTGCTGGTGGTGGTCGATGGGTGGCAGCTTGGCCGTGCCTGTCACCGCCCGGATCCGGAGGTGGCACCATGAAGCGGCGAGGCACCCCGGAGGCCGATCTGCAGCGTGCTGTCGTGCAGGCTTTGCGCGTGGCGCTTCCCCGCACGGCGATCATCCATCACTGCGCCAACGAGGTGGCAGAGCCCGGGCCGCGCGGCGCAAAGCGCCAGGCGATCCTCGTAGGCATGGGCGTCCATGCGGGTTTTGCGGACCTGATGGTGCTCTGCGACGGGCGCGTTCTTTTTCTGGAACTGAAAGCCCCCAAGGGCCGATTGCGCCCCACGCAGGAGGCGTTTCGCGATGCCGTTTTGGCGCAGGGCTTCGGCTGGGCGCTGGTGTGTTCGCTTGATGACGCGCTGGGCGCGCTGGCCGACCATGGCTTCACCAGCCGCGTGCAACTTCCAGCCCGGAGGCCCACGCCATGAGCCACGAAGCCACCAACTGGGCCATCAAGCAGCGCGGGCTGAAACCCACCACCAAGATCGTGCTCTGGCATCTGTGCGACCGGTTCAACCCGGATTACGGCTGCTTTCCCTCGCAAGCACGGCTGGCCCATGATTGCGAGATCAGCCGGGCGACCCTGAACCGGCACCTCGATGGGCTGGAAGCACGCGGCCTAATCCGCCGGATCCGGGTCATCGACCCCAAGACCGGCCAGCAGCGCCCCACCCGCTATCTTCTGGGCTTTGAGACCGGCTTCACGCCCCGCGGGCCAGGTCAAATCGAGCCTGATCCAGCCAACCCCTTTGAGGCAGGAGAAGCGGTAATCCCGTGTCCGGATTTGAGACATGGGCCGGATGCCCAAAAATCTCATGTGGACAATGGCTTGTCGTCCACGACAGACCTGAACCCGTGTCTCGAATCGGAACACGGGTCCGTGTCTCAAATTGGCGCAAACCCGTGTCTCAAAAATAGCGATTCCCGTGTCTCAAATTGCGACACTAACCCTGTAAGAGAACCCCTAAGTAAACCAGTAAAGGAGGAGGAGGACGCGCAGGCGCGCGAGGCCGATTTTGATCGGTTCTTTGGCGAGTTGCTCAAAGCGCTGGGCTTTGCCGCGGGGGCCACGCTCCCCGCCTGGTGGCAGGGCTGGCCAGCGCGGACCCATGTGTGCCGCTGGATCGACGACCTCGGGCTCTCCGAGGATCGGATCATCGAGGTGGCCACCGAGACCCGGCGCGATCACCCCAATCCGCCCGATGGCCCCAAGGCGCTGGATCGCTTCATGGAGCGTGCTGCCAAGCGTGATGCGCAGGCAGCTGCCGCAAGTGCCAGCCCCGCGCGCGCCAAACGCAAGCGCGACATGGGCCCTCCACCCAGCCCGGATGAGCTCGCGGCGTTCTACGCGGCGAAGGTCAACTCCGACGAGTATCTGCCTCCCAACATGATCAGCACCGCCATGTGCGCAGCCATGCTGGAACGCGGGCTGGTAACGCCCGAGCGACTGCGGCAACGGGGGGTGCGGTGAATGGCCTGGTGTCACGTCCCCGGCACGGATTGTCCCTCTGCGCGGGCGGCGGAGGCTTGGATATGGGCCTCATGCTCGCCGAGCCCGGCTTCCACACCCGCGCCTTTGTCGAATGGGAGGACTGGCCCCGAACTGTCCTCATTGCAGCCCAGCGCGCAGGGTATTTCGCCCCGGCACCGATCTGGGACGACCTGCGAAGCTTCGACGCCCGGCCCTTTCGCGGGGCCTTCGACATCGTCCTCGCCGGATATCCCTGCCAGCCCTTCAGCGCCGCTGGCAAACGCGGAGGGGCCGACGATCCCCGGCACCTCTGGCCCGATGTCGCCCGCGTCATCACTGAATGCCGTCCCGAATGGGTCTTTCTCGAAAATGTCCCCGGCCACGTCAGCCTCGGCCTGGAAACCGTGCTGCGAGAGCTTTGGGACATGGGCTACACGCCTGCGGCGGGCCTGTTCTCTGCGGCAGAAGTCGGCGCGCCGCACCAGCGGTTGCGGATCTTCATCCTGGCCCACACCGATGAGTCTGCATCCGGGCACAGCAACCTACAACCCGGCGGGCAACAGCGATTTTACCCGCAAGGCGGAAGCACTGGCGCTGGGCATCATCAACTGGTCGACGCCCAAGGCAACCGACGGCGCGAAGGGTGGGCCGCACCAGAGTTACGGCTCGGGCGGGATGCCGCCTCTGCCAGCACAGGCGGCACAATGGCAGACCCCGGTGGCGGACGATCAGGTCGATCGGCGTCACGGCAAGATCAACAGCCGGGGCGAGCCGAAGCTCTCGGCGCAGGCGCTCCAGTGGCCGACACCGGCGGCGCAGAACTGGAAGGGCAGCAGCGCAGCCAGCGTGATCCGGGCCGATGGCAAGTCCCGGATGGATATCCTGCACTACCGAGCGGAACAGGGCTTCACCCGCCCGGACCCGGTGATCACTTCGGGTGGGCAGAGGTCCTCGCCGCACGCCCCGATCTCGCGCCCGCTCTGGGCTTCTCTGATTGCCTCGCATGGGCGGGCCGTCTCGCGGCGGATCCTGAAAGCCCGCACGCGGCGGCGGCTCAATCCGCTCTTCGTTGGATGGCTGATGGGCTGGCCCATCGGGCACGCGCTCTGCGCCTGCTCGGCAACGGAGTTCACCCACTGGCAGCAGCACATGCGTGGCGCACTCTCGCAGCTGCCCATGGCCTCGGGCCCGTGGATCTGGCGGCCAACGGACGAGCCGGAGAGCCCAGCGCAAATGAACCTCTTTGAAGGATTGCTGTCATGAGCATGCAGGGACGGATCGGCCGCGCCGGTAGTGCAAAGATGAAACGGGCGCTGGGCGTGCAGGCGGCGCTGGAATGGGCGTTCCGGGTGGAAAAGGCGCAGCTGGAACTGCCCCCGCCAAAGGATGTGACCGAGGAAGGCTTTGGCTTTGGGCTGGAATATGTCCTGATGCAGCGTGGTGCGCTGGGCTGCAAGATCGATGGCGGCCAGCACAAGATGGGCAGCTACACCCATGCCGACGCCGAAGTAATTGCCGCCACCGTCGCGGGCATGCCCGACAGCCTCGGCGGCATCCGCATGGCGATCCGCGTGGCCGAACTTGCCCGCGCCGGGCTGACCCCCGACTGGATGCCCGGCGTCGTGCCACGTTGCGTGCCTGTCGAGACGCGGCAAAACCAGCATGGCGTTCGGTCGACCACAGTAGTCGTTGGCACAGAACGGGTGCTGACCCGGCGCAAATGGCGCACGGTGGAGGTTTTGGCCTGCCCGGTCACCTGGCGGCCGCACCCCGAACAGATCGCCTCAGCCCGACGCGGCTATGAGGATTGGTGGCAGGCGCTGGATTGGGTGCGGGATGGGTTGGTGGCAGGGCGCATGTTGCGGGATGTGGAGGTGACGGCAGCAATGCCGAAGGTAAGGCCGTGGGGAAAAGGGTGAGGGTGGTTCGTGATGGGGGATTCATGACATTCGCGGCAGGTGCGTTACGCGAGCTTCAACTTTAGAAAAGCCGTCCTGCAAAAATTAACAATTCTTTACTCGGTGAGGCATCGACAGCGTTTCGCTTGAAACGGCGGGGAATCATCGACAAAGCCGTGTCAACTTGCGACGCCTGTTTCCTATTGCAGGTAGCCGTCGAGATATTCGGGATGATCTTGCGCAAAACGGTGGAATAGAAGCGCATTATGGCCCAGGCTGCATCAGATTTAAGGAGGGTTTGGCCGTGCTCGAAAGCCCCATACAGATTTTGTCTCAGCACACGACTTGAAGTTGTGCTTTTGGCGGGTGACAAGATTGCACAGCAGATTCTGATCATTCGCCGAGGAATTTAATGAAGCACGACGACCGACAAATCAGAAGCATTGGCGATTACATCACTGCTCTCAGGGACACAACCAACGATAGGATGGTCTGGTTTCGAGGGCAAAAGCGCCTTGACTGGAAGCTGCTGCCCAATATCGCAAGGCCAACTGAGACCAAGCCAGAAGGCTCGATGGACGAGGAGGGTGCAGCAATCAAGCGGTTCAAGCAGAATGCAGGCGCATTCCTCGATCGGGTCCCAGGCGATATTTGGGAGTGGATCTTCTTGATGCAGCACCACCGCGGCGTTACCCGCCTTCTTGACTGGTCTGAGAGCCCCTTGGTCGCCCTTTATTTCGCACTTGAGCAGGATGCGGAGGGGCAAGATGCTGTGGTCTGGTGCCTCGACCCCATGGAGCTTAATGCACACGCAGGGCACAACCGGAAGAACCCACGCGATGTTTTAGCGTTTGGAATAGATGAGGCTTTAGATAACTACGCGCCGGAGCGTGTCAGCCAGAAGGACGCTGTGATGGCACCTGTCGCTGCGATAGGCCCTCGTAATAGCAGGCGGATGGTCGCGCAAAGCGGGACCTTCACTATCATTCACGCCGATCCCAAACCGATTGAAGAAGTTAAGGATGCCAGCCACATCTGGAGACTGGTGATACCCAACGATTCCAAGCACAACATTCGCCAAGAGCTCAAGATCGTGGGCTTCAATGAATTCATGCTGTTTCCCGATTTGGAGACTCTGGCAATACATACGAAGGAACTATTGGAATGACGCTGTTTTCAATTGCCAAATTACAGAAGTCATCGGCTTGGGCGATGTTCAGGATGAAAGATCGGATCAAGATGGACCCGGACTATCAACGGCAAGGTGAAATTTGGACGCGGGATAAGCGACAACTGCTTATCGACACAATGATAAATGGTTTTGATGTCCCTAAGTTATATCTGCATAAGTTCTCGCCGCCTATCGTCGAAGGCGACTCGACGTTTGAATACGCAATGATCGACGGCAAACAGCGTGCGGAGGCTATATTTTCATTTGTTGAGAACCGTTACGCGCTGGAGGCAGACTTCAAATACTTGGCTGATGAAGACGTCGATTTGGGTGGGCTAACTTATCGAGAACTTGCGACTGAATTTCCCGATATCAAGCAAGATTTCGACTCCTTTTCGTTGGACGTTGTCACGATAGAGACGGACGATACTGAAATCATCGAAGATCTGTTTTCCAGGCTGAATGAGGCGATGCCCCTCAATGCTCCGGAGAAAAGAAACGCTAAGCCTGGTCCACTCCCAAAGATGATCAGAGATATTGCCAAGCACAAGTTCTTTACGGAGAAATTGCCCTTCACAAACTCTCGATATCGGCACTTCGATATCGCTGCGAAAATGATGCTGACGTCGAGCCGAGACTCGATCTTGGACACGAAGAAGGCTTACTTGGATCGCTACTTTGCAGATCATGCAGAGAGCGCAGTCGCTGACGTCAAGGACACGAAGGATACGGTAATTTCGGTGCTGGATGCTATGGCTGACGTTTTCACGGACAATGACGCATTGCTTCGATCTGTTGGCATGATCAGCCTTTACTACTTACTCTTTGAGGCCGCGTATGAATCAAATCAACTTGATCTGATGGTCCGCTCCGAGTTAGTAGATTTCGAGAATGCACGGATCGAGAATCGTAAAGAGGCGGAGGAGGACATCTCCGAAGCAAGCTATAGGCTGCTTGAATTTGATCGGTATGCCCAGTCTCCGAATGATGGTATCGCCCTCCGGTACCGCTTGGCTGTTATAGATGATCACATTTACGGCGGCGAAATTGGGTTTGCCCACGATAGCGTTTTAGAGAAAGAACCAGAATAGAATTCCCTGGCCGAAACTTACGCGTTCTGTCCCGTAGGAGGCTGCCCTTCCATTGGAATATGGTAGCTGACAATGCGATAACAGAGCGCACGCCGTGCGAGAACGCCGAAGGGCCTCAGGAGCAATCTTGGGGCCCAAACTATGCGCCGCGGCCGGTCACACCGCCAACCTTCTGTCAATAAAATCTTGAGTATTGGCATGTAGTCTGGTCTATCTCGGGAAAAGTTTTGGGAGCGGACAAATGGGGAACGAGCAGGCGGTTAGGCCCATGACGCGGAAATCAATTGAGCTGTTCGCAGGTGCTGGTGGTCTTGGAATAGGCCTCGCGCAGGCAGGCTTCGAGCCGCAGGTCGTGGTCGAGCACAACAGATGGTGCTGTGACACCCTAAGGGATAACCACAAAATTCTTGCCCAGACCAACATGGCGGATCTTGAGATGGATCGTCCGTGGCGAGTGCTTGAAGGCGACGTCCGTCAGGTCGATTTTAAGCAGTATGACGGTAAGACAGATCTCGTATCTGGTGGCCCACCCTGCCAACCATTCTCACTAGGCGGCCGACATCGTGCCTATGACGATGCAAGGGACATGTTTCCTCAGGCCGTTCGCGCCGTTCGCGAAGTCAAGCCAAAGGCATTTGTCTTTGAAAACGTCAAAGGCATGATGCGTGCCTCTTTTCAGAACTACTTCGAGTTCGTCCAACTCCAGATGGAACACCCTGAGCTCACGGCCAAGAAGGACGAAGACTGGCAAGACCACCTCGCCCGGCTTGAGCAACATCACACGTCAACCAAGCGCTGCGGGCTTCATTATCGCGTCGTAACTAGGTTGCTCAACTCTGCCAACCACGGTGTCCCGCAGCGAAGAGAGCGGGTAGTATTCGTCGGCTTTAGGGACGACGTGGATGCGCGCTGGAACTTCGGAGTCGGTGGTCATACCCAAGAGGCCTTGGTTTGGGATCAGATGTTCGGGACGTATTGGGATCGCCACAAAGTCGCAATGAAAGACCGACGGCTTGAAGGCCGAGCACTCCAGATGTCTCGTAAGCTATCGGCAGACGAGAAACCTGAAAGCTTGGCGTGGCGCACGACTCGCGATGCGATCTCTGATCTGCCCGATCCACAGAATTTGAGGAAATCTGCGGCATTGAAGAATCACAATTTTCAAGATGGGGCACGCTCTTACCCCGGTCACACAGGCTCATACCTTGATGAAGCATCAAAAACTCTCAAAGCGGGCGTTCATGGTGTACCTGGTGGCGAGAATATGCTGCGCCGTGCTGACGGGTCCGTGCGCTATTTCAGCACCCGCGAGGCAGCACGCCTCCAGACATTCCCTGACAGCTACAAATTTCATGGGGCTTGGACCGAATGCATGAGACAACTCGGGAATGCTGTCCCAGTTGAGCTGGCGCGGGTTGTGGGTGAGAGCGTTGCAGATCGCTTGGCTGAGTCCGAGATCGCATAGTGGCTCGGAAACTTGAGCTGATCAAATCAGAAGAGACACGCGCAGCGATAGAGGAACTGAAAAACCTGCTGACAACGGTCGAACTAACGGGCCCTTCACGAAAGAAGGTCTTGCAAACCATTTTGGACATGCAGGGTGATCTAACTCGGCTGACTCGAGAACTCGACCCTGTCCGCCTTCCTGAATCGTTCTTCGACCCCACAGAACCACGACTCATCGGCCACTTCGTCGCGCTCGCTCTGATTGCCCAAGACCGCCGCCCGCTGGCCGACATCAGCAAGTCATATGGCGCTGGCGTCTATGCTATCTATTACACTGGAGATGCGGATATCTATCGCGCAATCTCAGGCACTGAGACGCCGATCTATGTTGGAAAGGCTGATCCTCCTGCGAATGCAAAGACTGTACTCGATCAGGGGACCAAGCTCACAGACCGTTTAAACGAGCATCGCAAGAATATCGAAAAAGTTGCGGGTATAGACATCGCAGACTTTGAATGCCGCGCTTTGGCCGTCCAAAGCGGATACCAATCGTCCGCTGAAATCCATTTGATCCGCCTCTTCGAGCCAATCTGGAACAACGAAACGAAGATCCTTTACGGCATTGGCAAGCATGGCGATGCAGCAACCACGCGTGCGAACAATAAGAGTCCGTGGGATACGGTTCATCCTGGGCGCGCCTGGGCAGAAGACAACAACGAGGCCAAGACCGTGCAGCAAATCATCGCCGAGGTTACGGCACACTTTGCGCAGGCTACGATTTTCGCAGAGACCGAAGATGTGTTTCAAGCATTCGCTTTGGGCATCAAGCAGGAGGACAAACTCGATCCTAAAGCAGTCGTGAATGAAGATGACGATAAAGGCTCACCGGATACGTAGTTTCCGCCAGCCGCGTCTCACATTATTAAACAACGGTATGGCTTTGATGCAGCTGTCGCAGAACACTATGCAATCCAGATCCTATGGGATTAGAGGCAGCCCCCCTCCCGATGGTTCCTCCCCGCCCCCAAACGTATACGGGGGGGCGCAGCGCGGCATTTCGCTAGCGCGTGGCTTTTTCACCGGGGAAGCCACTTGGAAGCCACCTGCTCCGTTCTTGTCAGAACTTTATCACAATAACAGATACTTACGCGTTCACCTCGCTGGCTAAGGTGGCTTCCTTTTGGAAGCCACCTTAGCCAGTTTGAGGAAGCCACCTTGGCCAAGAGCCACATTGAAAGCCAGGCAAGAAGCATGTGACTCCGATTCACATTTTGCGTTGACATTTCTAGCCCCCTTGACCTACCTATGGATCATCGAAGAATAGCGCCCGCAGGTATCCCCTCGCGGGTTTTTTGGTTTCCCCCACATCGCTGACCCCGATCCTGTCGCTGGCCATGTTGCCCGCGCGCATCGGTACGTCCGCCCTGCCCCAAATGAGAACCGCCCCATGGACCTGGTCTTTGCGCCGAGCCAGATCGAGACTTGGCCGATCGAGCGGCTGCGCCCCTATGCCCGCAACGCCAAGATCCACGGTACCGACCAGGTGGCAAAGATCGCCGCCAGCATGGCGAAGTTCGGCTGGACCGTGCCCTGCATGGTGGCCGACGATGGCGAGCTGATTGCCGGGCATGGACGGGTGCTGGCGGCTGCCATGCTGGGGCTGAAGGACGTGCCGGTGATCCGGCTGAGCCACCTCGACGAGGTGGAACGCCGCGCCTACCGCATCGCGGACAACAAATTGACCGAGCTGGGTGATTGGGACGAGGCCGTGCTGCGCGACGAGATCGCGGGGTTGCTGGCCGAGGATTTCGACCTGTCGCTGCTCGGGATCATCGACGAGGATCTTGATGCGCTCTTGCGCGACCCCGACGCGCTGGGCGACGACGGGCCGGTGGAGGGCGAGGATGACATTCCTGAGCCACCGGTCACGCCGGTGTCGGTTCTAGACGATCTCTGGCAACTCGGATCGCACCGACTGATCTGCGGTGACAGCACCTCGGCCGATGTGGTCGGGCGGCTGCTGGGCGATGTTCGCCCCCTGCTGATGGTGACCGATCCACCTTACGGCGTCGAGTATGATCCCTCCTGGCGCAACCAGGTGGGCGCGGCCAAAACCAAGCGCACCGGCAAGGTGCTGAACGATGATCGCGCGGACTGGCGCGAGGCGTGGTCGCTGTTCCCCGGCGATGTGGCTTACGTCTGGCACGGCGCGCTTCATGCGGCGACGGTGGCCGAAAGCCTCATGGCGGCGGGCTTCAACGTGCGGTCGCAGATCATCTGGGCAAAGGACAGGCTGGTGCTCAGCCGTGGTGATTATCACTGGCAGCATGAGCCCTGCTGGTACGCGGTCAAGAAGACCGGCAAGGGGCATTGGGCAGGCGATCGAAAGCAAACGACGCTGTGGCATATTTCCGGCAAAGACCAGGATGCCGCCACCGTCCACGGCACGCAGAAGCCGGTCGAATGTATGCGGCGCCCCATGCTGAACAATTCCAGCCCCGGTCAGGCCGTGTTTGAACCCTTCATGGGATCGGGCACCACGTTGATCGCCGCCGAGACGACTGGTCGGGTCTGCTACGGGATTGAATTGAACCCGGCTTACATCGACGTCGCCATTGAGCGCTGGCAGACCTTTACTGGTGAGGGCGCGGTGCTGGTGGGGACCGGCGAGACCTTCACGGACCTCAAGGCCAAGAGGCATGCCGCGTGAACCAATCGCACCGCATGTCACTGCTTGAGGCCGTCACCAATGTCGTGGTCGGCTATGCGCTGGCGATCATGACGCAGATCGTGGTGTTCCCGTGGTTCGGCCTGCATCCGAGCGTCCACGAGAACCTCATTATTGGCGCTGTCTTCGTCGGGGTCTCGCTCATGCGCAGTTACGCACTGCGCCGGGTCTTCGAGCGCTTGCGGTAAACCGGAAACTCAGGCGGGGTCCAGTTTGTAGACGGTGCCCCGACCCTCGACCTTTGCCGAGGCAACCGGAAGGCCCAGCTTCTTCTTCAGCGCCCCGGAGATCATGCCACGCACGCTATGGGCCAACCAGCCGGTCTCAGCCGCGATCTCGGTGATTGCCGCGCCCTCAGGGCGCTGCAGAAGCGCAATGATCTGCGCCTGCTTGGTACCGGCACGGATGGCGACGGGTTTTGGCACATCGGCTGGTTCCAGTTCCGGCTTCGCCTTACGTAGGCTGGTCATCGTGCTGGCAAGCACCGGTTCGATCCCGATGGCCTCAAGCCCTGCGCCGGTTGCGATCAGCGTGGTGCCATGACCGTCGCCGGTCTCGCGCCAGAGCGGCTCGCGCTTGCGAATGTCGGCGTCGACCTCCCCGAGCCAGCCGCGCCCAATCATCATGGTGATGACCTTTTGCGCGGCGGCACCATGCAGCCCCTTGGGCAGCGGCATCGCGAGATTGTCAGCGCGCTGGGCTGCAGCGTTGAGAATGAGGGTTTGGGTCTCGGTGAGTTTGGGCATCGTAGCCTCCTGCGGTGATTGGAAATTGCGCCCTTGGCTTCAGTCGCTCTCGGCCATGGCGGCGGCGACCGCGAAGTGCTGCACCCAGCCAGTGAGATAGGGCAGCCCGGCCGGGATGCCGTCCTCGCGCTCGGTTTGGCGGCTGATGCGCCAATCCTGCCAGCGGCGGATCACCGAGGTGATGGCGGTCTCAAGGTCGATGTTGCAGCCGGTCATGTTGCCGATGACGTCATCGGCGAAGTGGCGACCCATGCGGCTGTCGAGAAAGTCGCGGATACCGATCACCTCGTCTTCGCTGTCGGCGCGGATGACCTCGGCGATGAGGCGCGAGGCCAGCGTCCAGACCTCAGCGCTGCGGCGATCGCGCAGCGCGCAGGTGGTGATGGTGATGGTGCCAAAGAAGCCAAAGTCTTCGTTTCTGCTGGGCTGGATCGGGTGCGTCGTCATGGCAAAATCCTTTCGGGGTCTGTTGGCAGGGCACAACGCCCCGCCTGTCTTGGGTCAGGCGGCGCTGGCGGCGTCGAGCGTTGCAATGTGGCTGCGCAGCGTCGCGGCTTCATCGCGCGCGACGTCCGCCCAGAAAGCGGCGCGGGCGTTGCAGGCGCGGGCCAGCCGCTCGGCGTCCTCGCGGATGAAGCGGTTGACTTTGTGCGCACGGCCGTGACCCGTGCAGGTGGCGCGGTGCGTCTTGCTCTCGGGGGTCAGCGTGAAGGTCAGGGGCCCGAAGTCGTCGATGACGATCCAGTTATGCGAGGCGATCATGGCGCAGGCGCTCGGTGCGAGAATGCGTTCGATCTCCTCAGCGGCAGCGCGGAACTCGGCGATCAGGGTGTTGGCGGGGTTGGTCATGGCGGTGGCTCCGTGGTGAGTTGCATCATTTGCGTGCAACAACCATCGCTCTGAGCGAGCTGATTATCGTAGCAAAATCAGAGCAATAACATTGCTATCTCATCATCCGCGCTCAGGTGTTCGATCGACCCACGCTCCGTCTTGCCAAACATAGAGGTGACAGAATTGGCAGGTCGGGCGTACTAAGTTGAGCGGTTCGTGCGGCGGATCAAAACAGTCGATCGCGTCTGGGCGGACTTGCCGGATTTCCTTTGCTGCGAGGATGTCCTCAGGCGTCCAGTGCGCGAGCGCGGGCAACATGTGGCTAGGGTAGCCATCGTAGTGGGTGTAAACATGGGCCCACTGGTCGGGCCCGGTCTGGATGGCGATCTGTGCGCGGGTGCTCATAGGGCCCTCCCTCAAATCAAATGCAGCGCGGCCAGCAGGGCGCTGGCGGCCACAAGCTGCGCTGTCGGCAGTTCGATCTTCAGATGCGAGATCACGTCCGAGGCTTCGGCAGCAATCCCGTCCTTGCGCAGCGCGGCCTCAATGGCCTCGGCCACGGCGTTTGGGCGCGAGCGGTCGAACTGGTCGGGAAGCGTGGCGTGCTCAATGCGGATGGTGGTCGTGCTCATGATCAGATCCTTTCAGGTTGAGGTGCGGCAGCGGCACAGCGTCCGGCCTCAAAGGCCGCCTCAAGCGCAGACCGGATCGCCCAGACGGCGTGTTCGTTGAAATCGAGATGGTCGGCGTTGCGGGTCTCGAGGGTCTCAACGAAGAGGTGCCGCTCAGCGATCGTGAGCAGCAGGGCGTCGCGGGCGGCATCAGAATTGGTAGGCTTGGTCATGTTCACTCCTCCTGGCGGGGCGCGATGAAGCCGCTTCTTGACGATCAGAGTCGCTCTATCGGGAAGTGTAATCAACTCAAATAGACCAGCTTTCCTGTTTATTACCAATATGTTGAGGCAATCCCAGTGGTCATGAAAGGTATGTCTGAGCGGGCCTATGCAGCGAAATCTAGCCTCTCACGCGGCGCCGTGCAGAAGGCCCGCAAGACCGGGCGGCTGGTGCTCTATCCGGACGGCTCGATCAACGTGGCCGCCTCGGATGCCCGCCGCAGTGCGATGACCGATCCAGACCAGCAGATGCGTGCACGGGGTGGATTTGGTGGGGGTGGCAGCGGTGAGAGCGGCTCCGGCCCCGGCGACAGCACCTCCTATCTGAAGGCGCGCACCGCGCTGACTGAACCGCCCCGGCTTTACCGGAGGGTGATTTGTTCAACGACTAAGCGACCATATCGAGTGTGTTCAGGTTTGCATAGAATGCTTCCTCTGCTTCTGCGGGTGTGATGTATCCGATGGGGCCGAGAAGGCGGCGGTTGTTATACCAATCAACCCATTTCAGCGTTTCCCATTCGACTTCGCTCATCGATTTCCATGGACCAATTTGGTTGATGACTTCGGTTTTGAAGAGGCCGATGACGCACTCGGCCAGAGCGTTGTCGTAGGCGTCGCCGACGGTTCCGACCGAGAGATCGATCTCGGCTTCGGCCAATCGCTCAGTATACTTGATCGACAGGTATTGCGATCCCGTTGCCCGGCAACGGTTTGTCTTCAAACCGTGAGAGGGGCGGTCCGAGTGGTGGACCAAAGCCTTGTTATCTGGCATTTTTCTTTGCCAGATTGCCTGCTCCAGCGCATCGAGCACAAACTGTGTCTTCATCGATGTCGAGGTTCGCCAGCCTACGATCCGCCTTGCAAAGACGTCGATGACAAACGCCACGTAAACGGTGCCCGACCAAGTGGGCACATAAGTGAAGTCTGATACCCACAGCTTGTTTGGCCGATCGGCCTTGAACAGGCGGTTCACCTTGTCGTCTGGGCAGGGTAAAGATGTGTCCGGGTTCGTGGTGATGACGCGTCTGCCACGAACGACGCCTTTGATGCCCAAGGCGCGCATCAACCGCTCCACAGTGCATCGGGCGACATCTTCGCCGTCTCGCCGCAGAACGTGCCAGATCTTCCAGGCACCATAAGCTTGCGGTTGTCCGCCCAGGCCCCGTCGATCTTGAGGCTCAGTGCGGCATCGGACTTTGCCCGCAGCGATGCCCGATCAGGATCGCGTGCGATGGCGCGCCGTTCATAATAGGTAGAAGGGGCAAACTGCAGCGCCTTGCAGATTGGCTCGACCCCGAGGGCTTCTCAACTTTCTTCAATGAAAGCAATCATTTGCGAAACGGGCGGTCGAGCTCCACCTGAGCAAAATACGCTGACGCCTTACGCAAAATCTCATTGGCCTGCCGGAGTTCGCGGTTCTCGCGCTCAAGCTGCTTGATCCGCGCCTTCTCCTCGCTCGTCTGCCCCGGTCGTTCGCCGCCATCGCGCTGGACCTGACGGGCCCAAACGCGAAGACTGTCCGGCGAACAACCCAATTTGCCCGCGATCGCCGTCAGCGCCCCAGCCACGCTCTGATATTCATCGCGGTGTTCCATAAGCAGCCGAACCGCACGCTCGCGGAACTCAGGTGAATACGGCTTCGTGGTCTTCTTCTTTTGTGTCTGTTCCATAACGGGCAATTCTCCGAGAGTTTTGCCCTCCGGTAAACCCGGGGCGGTTCACTGTTCGGCCTGCCTCTGCGTCAGACGACTGGGCTAGTAGCAAGCCTGCTCGAACTTGCTAGGCTCGATTGGTCGGTGCCGGACTTCAGCACGCTATCGCGTCGTCAGAAAGGTCTTAGCGTCGCCATTCCATACCATCCCATTACAGGTCTTCAGGCTGATTTATGCAACAGAGCCCCTCTACATGGTCGAGGGCAAAAACAGCGATAGTGCCGGAAAGGCGCAGATCAGCAGCAGTCGCAACAGATCCGACATGAGGAACGGCATGATGCCACGGTAGATCTGCGTCAGCGACACGTCACGCGCGAGCGAATTGATCACGAACACGTTCATGCCGATGGGGGGCGTGATCATGCCAAGCGTGGACGTCATGACGATCACCACACCAAACCACACCGGATCGAAGCCAAGCTGCATCATTGCTGGAAACACCACGGGTATAGTGACAAGGATAACCGCCAACTCGTCCATCAGCGCGCCAAGGACGACATAGACCAGCACCACCAGCGTCAGCACGCCATAGGGGCCGATCGGCAGGTTCACCAGAAAGCTGATGATGCCTTGCGTCGATTGCGTGATGGTCAGGAAATAGCCGAACAGGTACGCCCCGATCACGATCATAAAGATCGCAGCCGTGGTGCGCAGCGAGACGATCAGACACTCCATGATCTGCCGTGGACCAAGGCGACGCTGCAACACGCCAATGGCCAAGGCACCGACTGCGCCTGCGCCCGCGGCCTCGGTTATGGTGAAAAGCCCGCCATACAATCCGCCGATCACGAACAGGAACAGCAGCGCCGATGGCCAGATGCCCGACAGGCTGCGAAACCGCTCGGACCACGGCACCGCTGCGGCCTGCGGCACCTCGTCGGGGCGTAGTTGAATGATGATGCGCAGCGTAATGGCATACATCACGATGCCCATGATCCCCGGAATGATGCCCGCCAAGAACAGGGGCGTCACGTCCTGATCGGTAATAATTCCGTACAGCACGAAAATGACAGATGGCGGGATCATGATGCCGAGTGTGCCACCTGCCGCGATCATACCCGTTGACAGCTTGTCGCCGTAGCCGGCCTTGCGCAACTCGGGCAATGCCACTTGCGTCATGGTGGCCGCCGTCGCCACGGAGGAGCCGTTGATGGCCGCGAACCCACCGCAGGTCACAATGGTGGCCATGCCGATCCCGCCGCGTAAGTGGCCGAGCCATGCGCGACTGGCCGTGAACAAATCGCGCGACATGCCGGCGCCCGACGCGAACGCGCCCATCAGGATAAACATCGGGATCACCGACAGATTGAAATCCGTAACGGTGGAGAAGGGCGATTGCGACAATAGCCTGAGCGCCGCTGACCAACTGGTCAGAAAACCAAACCCGCATACCCCGACGATGGCCATGGCGATGCCCACAGGCACGCGCAGAAACATCATTATGAACAGCGCGGCGAACCCGCCAAATGTGATCAGTTCCCTATCCATGGGACACAGCCTTGGCAGGCCGGAACACCCGCAGCATCACCAGCAGCGATACGAATGCAGTGGCCGCTGCCCCCATGATGGCGCACAAATAGAATGGCCAGATTATGATGCGCATATCAGAGGTGACCTGATTTGAACCGATGAAAGATGGCAGCCTGTCAAACAACTGCCAAGCAAAGACGCAGAAAAACCCCGCCGTGATCGTCGAGGCGAAGATGTCTATGGCGCGGCGCACGGGTGGGGAGGATACCTCCCACACCGCGTCCACGCTGATATGGCTGCCGCGATAGGTAGCCACCGACAGCCCCCACATGATCGCGATGCCCTGTAGATAGCGGGCAAAGTCGAAGCTGTCGGGCAAGTTCACCGAAAAGCCGTAGCGCAAGACCACCGTCACGAAAATCAGTAACGCGACCATCGCGAGCGCAAGGCCCGCTATGATCTCGATAGCGTTCTGGATACGGTCCATAAGCTAACTTTCTGCACGACGGTGTCGCGCGGTTACTGGATTGCGGCGCCTGCTTCGTCGAGCTTTGCCTCGAACTCAGCAAACGCGGCTTCGGCGTCGTCCAGTCCTGCAGCGGCGGCATTGTCGATCCACTGTTGGCGCAGGGGCGTGACGGACTCACGCCATGCGGCGGTCTCATCGATAGTCAACTCGTAGAGGGTGTGACCCTCTGTGGCGCGCAATATCTCACGGCCGTTCAGGTCACGCGCGCTCCACGTTTCTGCGATGCGGGTGGCCCAGTCGGTGGAGCAATGATCGTCGATCACCGCTTGCTGGTCGGGTGTCATGTCGTCATACGTTCCGCGGTTCATCACCCAAGCGAAGCCTGAGACGTAGAATGGCGCATCCATTGAATAGGTCACCGCGTTGTCCAGTCCGAACGAAATGGTGGATTCCCATGGGAACGTCACCGCATCCGCCACGCCTGATTCCAGTGCAGCGCGCGTTTCCGGTGCGGAAACACGCACGTTTGTGCCGCCCAGCTCCGTCACAAAGCTGGCCATGGTCGCATGTGCGGATCGGATCTGCATGCCGCTGATCTCCGATGGGCTTCGAACCTCCTGATTCGAATGCAGCGACCCCGGCGCATGGATGAAAGCGAGGCAATACTTGACCTCGGACATCTCATCCTGCGCATAGGGGCGATACCAGCTATCGAATGCGGTGGTGCCACCAACGCCGTCACTGACCGTGAAGGGCAGGTGCACCGCCTCGGCTATAGGAAAGCGCCCGGCCTGATAGCCCACGTTCAGAAACGAGAAATCAGAGATTCCATCACGCGCCATGTCGTAGTGATCGTTGGCACGGCCAAGCTGCTGCGAGGGATACAGCGTCACGCTCAGTGTGCCGTTGCTCGCCTCTGCGATGGACTCCGACCATTCGGCAAGTGCTTCATGCACACCGTGCTGTGGCGGCAGCCACGTGGCGAAGCGTAATTCGACGTTTTGCGCCTGAGCAGCCCCTATGCTGGCCAGCAGCATGGCAGTGGTTGAAAGAGTGAACTTCATTTTATTTCCTCCAGGTGGGGGGCCTTGGCCCCTTTTGACGCCAGGCTTGAACGGGATCTTCGTCCCTGTGGCCCGGCGGGTTTGCGAAAGTCAGGGTCTTATGGTGATTTCCACCAACGCTTGCGTGCGTGTCGTCTCAATGTGCGCGATCGCGCGGGCCAGTACGGCGGTCAGATCGGCACCGTCCGTGACTTTGGCCGTCCAGGCGCGGCTTGCCTCGGCGATGCGGGTGAAATCCGGTGTGGGTTTCAGCGATGTCAGCGGCATTTCGTTGGCGCGGGAGGCGTGCCCGTCGGGATAGATATCCAAAACCGACTGGCGCACCGCCCCCCATTCTGAATTGTTCAGCACCAGAACCAGCACCGGCAGATCCAGCGCCTCGGCGATTTGATGGCAAACTGGCGGGTTGGAGAACATGTAGGATCCGTCCCCCATGGTGGCCACGACCAGCCGTCCCCGATCCGCCAGCGACATGCCCATCGCGGCAGGGAACGACCATCCCAGACCGCCTGAATGAGGCTCCTGATACCAGGTGTTCGCCGCATTCAGGCTCATCGGCTCCAACGGGCAGCCCAGTTCGGACAGCACCGTGGCTTTACGATCGCGGATCGCGTCAGATACGCACTTGCTGACCCATGCTTTCGTCATCGGTGTCCCGCAACCGCTTTCCGCGTCACGTGCGACACGGTCGCGGGTGGCACGGTTGCGCGCTTCGATACCGGGGCGGCGGGCGGCGATACGCTCGGCGGCATCGGGAAGGGAGGCGTCCAGCCCCGCCTTGATCACCTGAATACCGTCCGACACATCACCCACCAGCGTTTCCGCCGATGCGAAGTGCCGCATTGGCGAGCGGGCGTATAGCGGATCACGGCCCAGATGGATGATCTTGCAATCCGGCACAGGCTTATGACGTTCGGGCGACCATGGGGCCAGACAGTCGATAACCAGAATGGCATCCGCCTCCGCTACCCAAGGATCCGGGTCCATTCCCGCCTGCATAGGATGATCCAGCGCCATGGCCAGTTGTACCGCCCAGTACTGCACCACTGGAATTGCCCACTCCTGCGCCATTTCCGCCAGTGCGGCGAACCCTTCTTCGGTACCGCACCCGCGTTGCGCCACGATCAGAGGGCGCTCGGCTTTTGCCAGAATTTCAATTGCTCGGCGCAGCGCACCCGGATCGGGCGCTGCGCGCGCGGGTGCCATGGTCGCAGGCGCTGAAAGGGCGGCGTACTCCGTCACCTCGCACAACGTTTCACGCGGCAGGCTGACATAAACCGGGCCGGGCGGGGTCGAATGCGCGATGGCCCACGCGCGGTCCACCACCTCGGGCACCTGCTCGGCAAAGCGTAATTCGTAGTCCCATTTGCTGGCCTCACGCACCAGCGCATGCTGATCGCGCATTTCCTGGCCCCAGCCGATAGGGACGGTGCGCGCACCCAGCCGCCCCTGCTCAACAGTGGGAGTGCGGCCCGAGAACAGGATCATCGGGATCTGTTCCATCGCGGCATTGATCGCCCCCATCGCACAATTCGCCAGCCCGACATTGGTGTGTGCCATTACCGCCTGGGCGCGCCCCGTCGCCAGATAATACCCGTGCGCCATCCCCATCGCCGCAGCCTCATGCGGCATAACCAAGGCGGTAGGCAACCCGATCTTACGGTCGTTAGCCTCGGCCAACCCCTCGATGATCGGGGGGAAATCAGTGCCTGAATTGGCAAAGATATAATCCACGCCCACAACCTTGAGCCGTGCGAGAAGTGCGCCACCTGCGGTGATGCGGGTGGGGCCAGTTGGCGTCGGGACGTCTTGCTCTGTCATTTCTTACATTTCTATATTTGAAATATTAAAATCTAAAGTGACGTTGACAAGCGTGCCATCCTTTGTCAACCTAGAGCCTGGAAAAACGGACAGGTACATGGTCAGTCAGATCAACGGCTCGGTCGTAAACGCCTTCCGCATATTGGAGCTGTTTCAGCCCGGCACGGATCAGATCACCGCCGCCACATTGGTCGCGCGGCTGGGAATGAACGGAATCACTGCGCACCGATTTCTGCGTACACTGGAATTGACGGGTGCCTTGGTCGCGGTATCGCGCGGCGGCTACCAACTGGGGTACGCAATGGCTGACCTGGGTGAACGCGCAGCCAGCCAGCGCAACCTGACCACCGTAGTGCAGCCAGTGCTGGAGGCGCTGACAAACGATGTGAACGAGGGCAGTATGGTCACCAGCTTCGATGGGGAAATGGCCGTCTGCATCGCCCGCGCCGTGCCCGCCCGCACCCTTTTCGTGGACATCAAGATTGGCAGCCGGCTTGAAGCTTATTGCACCGCACATGGTAAACTATGGCTGGCCCACCTAACGCCAGAGCAGTGGGCGCTATATCTGGATAAAGTCAGCGTGGAGCCGATGAACGACATCAACACCCAGACCGCGGATAGCCTTCAGCGGGATCTGGCGGAAATTCGCACTACCGGCGTGTCCTACAATCGGGGCGAACGGGAGCCTGAAATACAGGCCGTCGGCGTTCCCGCGATGTCGCGCACCGGGCGCATGATTTGCGGAGTGTCGATCTACGGCCCCACTGGTCGTTTGACGCCTGAAAAGCTCGACAGCTACATCGCGCCATTGCAAGCTGCCGCGCGAAAGATAGAGGTCGCTTTATACGGCCCACCACCCGAAATTCTAACGAAAACCAAATAACGTATAGGAGGAACCCCATGGACATTACCCTACTGATCGACGGCAAAGACAAGGCCGCTCAAGAGAACGCGACGTTTGACCGTCTGGACCCTGTAACAGGTCAACTGGCCACCCGCGCCGCCGCTGCGCGCGCCGCCGATGTGGGCGCCGCCGTGATGGCTGCGGACGCCGCCTTTCCCGCATGGTCGCAAACCGGCCCGTCGGCACGCCGTGCGATCCTGAACAAGGCCGCTGATCTGCTAGAGGCCCGCACGCCGGAATTCATCGAGGTGGGCATTGCGGAGACTGGCGCGACCGGCCCGTGGATGGGCTTCAACGTGATGTTCGCCGCCAAGATTCTGCGCGAAGCGGCCGCCTCCACCACCCAAATCAAGGGGGAAGTGATCCCTTCGGACAAACCCGGCACGCTGGCGATGGCCTACCGGGAGCCGGTGGGCGTGCTGGTTGGCATGGCGCCATGGAACGCGCCTATCATTCTGGGCGTGCGGGCCGTTGCGATGCCGCTTGCCTGCGGCAATACCGTGGTGCTGAAAGCATCCGAAATGTGCCCGCGCCTGCACCGGATGATCGGTGAGGTTCTGAACGCAGCCGGCCTGCCCGACGGCGCGCTCAACGTCATCAGCCACTCCGCCAAGGACGCGCCGGAAGTTGTGCAGGCGCTGGTCGCGCATCCCAAGGTGAAGCGCATCAATTTCACCGGCTCCACCCGTGTGGGGCGGATCATCGCCGCCGAGGCTGCAAAACACCTCAAGCCGGTTCTGCTGGAACTAGGCGGCAAGGCGCCGTTCGTGGTGCTGGACGATGCCGATATCGACGGCGCGGTAAACGCAGCCGCGTTTGGTGCGTTCATGAACCAAGGCCAGATCTGCATGTCCACCGAACGGATCATCGTGGATGAAAAGGTCGCCGACGCGTTCGTCGAAAAATTCACAGCCAAGGCGGCGGGCCTCAGCCATGGTGATCCACGCGGTAAGGTCGTGCTTGGCTCCGTCGTCTCTAAAGGGACGGTCGAGCATGTGGGGGAACTGGTGCGTGACGCCACGAATGCCGGGGCGACGCTGACTACGGGCGGGGCGACCGACACCACGATCATGCCTGCCACCATCGTCGATCACGTCACGCCCGAGATGCGCCTCTTCCGTGAGGAATCGTTCGGCCCCGTGGTCTGCGTCGTGCGGGCGCGCAACACCGATCATGCGGTCGAACTGGCCAACGACACAGAATACGGCCTGTCAGCGGCGGTGTTCGGCCACGACATTACCCGCGCGATGGATGTCGCGCGGCGCATCCGGTCCGGCATCTGTCACATCAACGGCCCCACCGTGGGGGATGAGGCGCAGATGCCGTTCGGCGGGATGAAAGACAGCGGTTATGGCCGGTTTGGCGGGAGCGCGGGCATCGACTCCTTCACGGAACTGCGCTGGATCACGATCGAGGATCCAAAGCAGCAATATCCGTTCTGATCCGTTGCGCCACCCGCGACGGCGGGTGGCGCGCCCTAGATCACGCAGACAGCCCGTGCATATCGCACAGGATATTCGACGACATGCCGCCATCGGCGGGAATGTTCGTGCCGCGTATCCACATCGTCATGTCAGACAGCAAAAACGCAGCGACAGGCGCAATGTCTTGCGTCGTGCCGGGGCGATCCATGATGCGGGCGTCCTCCTCGGCGCGCGCGCCTAGCGTTTCCAGAAAATCCGCTAGGATCGGCGTCTCCACCGGGCCGGGGCTGATCGTGTTCATGCGGATACCACGATCCCGCCACGTCCAACGGTTTTGCATGGTCCACGCGATCAGCGCCTCCTTCGAGAAGAAGTAGCTGCGCCCACCCTCGTTCGTGATCTGGTGATCGGTGGCGAATTGTGCGGCGTCACCCAAGTCCACGCCTTCGGACGCACGGATCGCGGGGATCGCATCCGCCCAGCCGAACCCGGCTAGCGAGGCGAGGTTCACGATGCTGGCCCCGTCGTTCATCCTGGGGATCAGGCCCAGCGTCAGGCGCTTCAATCCGAACAGGTTCACCGCCAGCAGCGTATCCGCAGACGCGGTAGGCGGCACGCCGGCACTGTTGACCAACCCGTCGATACCTTGCGGCAATGCGGCGATCAAAGCATCAATACTCGCCTCGTCGGATAGATCGGCATGGAAGTATTCCACGACGTGATCGCGGATTTCCGTCAGATCGACACCGATGACTTTGGCCCCCATCGCGGTGCAGGTCCGGGCCGTTTCCAGCCCGATACCGGATGCAGAGCCTGTGACGACAATCGTCTTTCCCTTCAGCAAGGGTACGTTTTCCCAATTCATCATAAATCACTTTTCAGACAGGGCGCTGACCACGATCAGGCGTGATCCAGCGGGCTTGGTTAATATGCGTTCAGGACACCGCAGGCCCAGTGTTGGGTGCTGCATCACTGCTTCCGACACCCAGATAGGCAGCCTGTACGGCAGGATCACGCATCAGATTTGCGGCGCTGTCCTCATGGACCACATGGGCGTTTTCGATCAGGTAGCCCCGGTCCGCGATGGCAAGCGACTGTTTGGCGTTTTGCTCCACCATCAGCACACCGATGCCCAGATCGCGCACCTTGGCAAGGTTCTGGAACAACTCCTTGGACAATAGTGGTGACAGGCCAAGCGACGGCTCGTCCAGCATCAGGATCGTGGGGTTGGACATCATCGCGCGCCCAATGGCGACCATTTGCTGCTCCCCGCCCGACATGGTGCGCACAATCTGCTTTGCGCGCTCGTGCAGTTTGGGAAACAGGCTGTGCACCCGCTCGGACATGCCCTGCTCGTTCGCGCGCGCGCGGGGGGCATACGCCCCGAGGATCAGGTTTTCGCGCACTGTCAGGTCGGGAAAGATACCGCGCCCTTCAGGCACCAGCGCAAGGCCAGCATCGACGATTCTGTTCGGTGGCAGACGGATCAGGTCGGTGCCGTCAAGGCGCATGTCCCCTTCGACGACGCCTTCGCAAATGCCGCTCGCCGCTTTGAGCAGGGTAGACTTCCCTGCGCCGTTGGCCCCAAGAATGACCACAATCTCCCCTTTGGCGACGGTGACGGACACACCCTCCAAGGCGCGGTGCTGCCCGTACCGGACGCTTACGTTTGACAGGTCAATCATCATCATCTCCCAGATAGGCGCGGATCACTTCTTTATCGGACAGCACCTCGCCGGGGGTGCCTTCTGCGATCTTAACCCCTGCGGCCATGACGACGCAGCGGTCACACAGCGACCGGATCGCGTCCATCACATGCTCCACCAGAATGACGGTGCGTCCGTCGTCGCGCAGGGATTTGATCAGCGTGATCCCGATCTGTAGCTCGGTCGGGTTCAGCCCCGCCAACCATTCATCGAGCAGGAGCACCTTGGGATCGCCGGCCAATGTACGGGCCAATTCCACACGTTTGGTATCGATATAGGTGAGTTGCCCGATGGACAGGTCGCCCTTTCCGCTCATGGCCACTTTTTCCAGCAGGTGGTTGGCATGATCCTGCGCATCCTGCCCCCAGCGGCGGCGATGCCCGAACACGGCCCCCGCGACCACGTTCTCACGTACGTTCATGGACGGCAGCAGGCGCACCAGTTGGAAGGTGCGGCTAATCCCTTTGCGGGTGATGGTCTGTGCCGGCAGGCTGGAAATTCGCTCATCCCACAGTGTCACGCTACCCGATGTGAGCGGCAACGCGCCCGACACCAGATTGAGCGTGGTGGATTTGCCCGATCCGTTCGGCCCCAGCAACCCCACAACGCTATGTTCAGCGACATCAAAGTCCATACCATCGACGGCGACGAGACCGCCAAACCGCTTGGTCACACCCCGCAGGGAAAGAATTGGGTTTTCCATCATTACGCCCCCCCCCGTTTGTTCAGCCGGCCCGTGATCGTATCCAACAATCCAACGAAGCCTTTGGGCAGGAAATAGACGATGATCAGAAAGCTGATCCCGATGACCAGCGTCGTCTGATTTGGAAAGTTGGAGGAGATGACCTCCAGCAAAATGGTGAACGGAATGACACCAACCAGTGGCCCCCATAACCGCCCTGAGCCACCCAACAGTGCCATGATAACGACCTGAAACGACAGGATCGGGGCAAAGGCCAGCGACGGCTCGATATAGACGTAGCGCGGGGCGAGAATGGCCCCGGTCATCGCTGCGACGGCACCGGGCACCATGAACAGCAGCACTTTCGCACGCGCGGTGTTGATGCCCGAATGGGCCGCGACGGTCTCATCATCGCCGATGATGCGCAGTGCGAAGCCAAGCCGGGATCGCCCTATCAGCCAGCCCGTCAAAAACACCGCCGTGGCAAGCGCCAGAAGCCACCAATACAACTGCGCCTCATTCAGATCGGTCAGCACATAGAAGCCCTGCTGGCCCGAATTGTTCTGCACCCACGTGATCACCTGCCGGACCAGTTCCGCCAGCCCCAGCGTAAAGATCACAAAATAAACGCCCGACAGGCGCAATGTCGCCAGCCCGACGATGGCCGCCAGAACAGCGCCGATCACACCGGCAAGCGCGATCAGCATCCAGAACGGCAAAATGTCGATGCCCAGCGCCGTCACATATGTGCCCGTCCCGAAAAACGCCGCCGTCGCGAGGCTGATGTAATGTGTCGGTCCGGAGAACAGCGCCCACGATGTCGCCAACACGGTAAACATCGCAATCGTCACACCGATGCCCAGCCAGTAGCCATCATCCCCAAACGGGAGCAGCGCACACATGCCGATCACCAGCGCCGACAGGCTTAAATTGCGGATATCCGTCTTAGCCAACTTCATGTTGTCTTATTTCCGAACAAGCCCTGCGGGCGAAACAAAAGGATGCCTAAAAACATCACATAGGCAGCTGCCAGCGTCAGGCCGGGGTCCAGCAGGCTGGCGACCACCGTTTCCAGAACACCCAAAAGCAGCGCCGCAACAATGGTGCCACGCACATCGCCAACGCCGCCCATGATCACGATGATCAGCGCTTTGAGTGTGAAGACGATCCCGGTCGAAGCATCCAGCGTCAAATACGTCGAAATCAACGCACCCCCGGCGGCAGTGACCGCCCCACCAAGGGCGAAAGCCAGTGCAGACAGATGCTTCACGTCGATACCGACGAGGCGTGCTGACGCGGGTGAGGTCGCGATCGCCCGGATAGACAGCCCGGCGCGCGACCTGTTCAGCCAGATATACAGCGCGCCACAGATCAGCACTGCCATCAGGAATGACGTTACCCGGTTCGCGCCATAAGTATTGCCCAGCACCTCCACCGGAACAGCGAGGAAGCTATAGGAGAAAAATTCACCACCGAAAAAGGTCAGCATCAGGCCGATGCCGATGAATGACAGGCCGAAGGTGGCTAGAATGCTGTCCGTCTCCAACTGGCCGCGATCCTTGGCGCGGTTGACCAGTGGTTGCAGCATGATCCGGTAGATCAGCCAGTTCGCGATGAACGCGAGCGGAGCCACAATAAATATGGTCAGCAGCGGGCTAAGCTGGATCGTTGTATAGGCAATAAACGCCAAATATCCGCCCGCAACCAGAATTTCGCCATTGGCAAGGTTCATGATCCGCGCCACGCCGTATTGCAGGTTCAGGCCCATGGCGATCAGGGCATAGGTGCCGCCAAGCAAAAGCCCGGTGATTAAAACGTCCACGCAGTTATCCTTTGGTCAGTCGACATCGCGGGGAGACGACATCGCCGCCCCGCAAATCTCAGATAGGTAAATTACTGGTCAGTAAGGTCCAGATTAGTCCCAGCCATCTTTCAGGATAACGGGAACCGTGCCGTCACGACCGCGTGACGCAACGCCTCTGAACTCCCCGTCCTGCCATTGGCCTACGGTCCAGAAATTGGCGTTGGAGTTGTTCTCGTCAAAGCTGATAGGCCCAAGGATAGTGTCGAACGTAGCTTCGCTCAAATGTCTGGAGACGTCCTCACGGTTCAGGCCGACGGCCTCGATGGATTGCGCCAGAATTTCTAACGATGCATAGGTCGTCGCAGATGCCCAGTAATCGGGTGCCGCCCCTGTCAATGCCATGTGGGCCTCAGCATATTCGCGGTATGCCGGGCTTGCCGGATTGACGCCGCCCGCACCCAAAACGCCCTCAGCCGCGGCACCAAACCGCGCACCATAGCCAGGGAACGATGTCCCCACCGCGGTGTAGAACACCTGCACATCGAGGTTTTCGATCATCGCCTGCTCGGTCAAACCGAAAGTGTCGAGTGGATAGGACCACGCAACGAAAGCATCAGGTTCGGCGGCCGCTGCCCCCTTGATGACGGGAGACAGATCTTGTGTACCCAGAGGATAGGACGTGTCGTAGACGATATCGAATCCAGCCTCCTCGAACAGTGGTCGGGCCGCCGTGGCCAACTCGATCCCGAAGGCGTCCGCCACGTTGACCATCGCCACCCGATCCCCAAGCTGCCCTGCCTCGCGCATGTCAGAAAGCACCGCGACCACATCAGCGGCAAGGGCGGTCGTCGTGCCCAGTGTGAAGAACATGTTGGGGAATTGCGCCGACAATTCAGGCTGCTGGTCGGTGATCGCGGACACGGCGATCTGTGGATAACCGTAACGATCGAACAAGGGTGCTGCGGCCAGGTTCAGGCCCGTGCCGTAGGGTGCGATGATGAAATGGGCGTCGTCCTGCGTCGCCAGACGCTGCACGGCCCTGATCGTTTCACCGGGGTTTGTCTGATCGTCATATTCGATCAGCTCGATCATCATTTGTTCACCATCTACGGTCAAGCCGCCTGCGGTGTTGACCTGATCGACCCACAATCGGACCGAAGGCCACTGGGTCACTGCCGCACCACCAGCCAGCGGGCCGGTTTTCGGCGCGACGGATCCGATGCGGATGGTGTCCGCGCTGGCTGCACTTACCGCAAGCGCACTTGCGATTGTCACGGCGGTGGCGAGTTTCAGGGATTGAGATCTTTTCATTACGTTTCCTCCAATTAAAATGAGTCGTCTGCGGGCCTGCGCTCTTTGGCTCATAACCGCGGGGTGGTTCCAACCTGATGGGTTGCGATCCATCGGGTTTCGGTAAACTCGTTTATTGCGCTTTCACCGCCGAAACGGCCATGGCCGCTCATCTTCATGCCACCGAACGGCATGGAGGGATCGTCGTGGACAGTGGGGCCGTTAATCTGGACTACGCCAAACTCCAGCCGGTCCGCGATCATCTGCGCGCGGTCCATATCGTTGGTGAAGATAGCGGCGTTGAGCCCCAGATCGGTATCGTTGGCTATGGAAATAGCCTCCTCCTCGTCATGGACCCGCAATACGCCAGCCACCGGGCCGAACGTTTCCTCATGGTATATTCGCATGTTGGACGAGATACCGTCGATCACGGCAGGCTGCATCACGGTGCCATCGACCTGCCCCCCAACCAACAGGCGCGCCCCTTTGGACACCGCCTCCTCAATAAGGCCGGTGATCCGCACCACCGCGTCAGACGAAACCAAGCGGCCCAGCCCGGCAGTTTCCACCACGGGGTCAGCGGCACTCAGAAGGCGCGTACGCGCCTCCAGCTTGGAAACGAATGCATCAGCTATGGATTTGACGGCGATAATCCGCTCTGTCGACATGCATATCTGACCTTGATTGAAGAACGCCCCAAAAATCGCCGCTTCGACCGCTGCTTCCAGATCAGCATCCTCCAGCACGATCAACGGCGCCTTGCCAGACAGTTCGAGCAGCACAGGTTTGAGGTATCGCGCCGCCTCAATCGCCACCTCACGGCCTACACGCGTTGAGCCGGTGAAGTTGATCCGGCGAATGCAAGGATGCGCGATTAGTTGCACCATCGTCTCATGCGCTTCGTCCGGTGAGTTCACCACAAAAACCAACACCCCTTCGGGCAGACCCACCGCGTTCAGAACATCGACCAGCAAGCGATGTGTTTGCGGGCACAATTCCGACCCCTTCATCACCACCGTATTGCCGCACATCAACGGGCAGGCGACCGCCCGCACACCCAGGGCTATCGGCGCATTCCAAGGCACCATCCCCAGCACGACACCCGCCGCCTGACGCCGCACGATCGAGCGTTTCGCGGTTCGTTCGACCTCCACCACACGCTCATCCAAGGCTGGCGACAGGCTGGCGACGTGCAACAAAGTTTCAATAGCAAGGTCAATGTTGAAATCAATCCACACGCGTGAGGCTCCGACCTCTTGCGCGGCTATTGCGTAAAATTCCGCGCGGTGGGTGTCGAGCTGCGCAACCATCTTTCTCAGCATGGCGGCGCGATCGGCGACAGGCCATTGGGACCACGACGCAAATGCCTGCGCGGCTGTGTTCACAGCAGCTTCATTGCGCTTACGCGAAACGTCGAACTCTGACCTGCCGATCTGCACGCTTTCCCCCTTTTTCAGCTCTTAAAAAACTGATGATGATATATTCATCGAAAAACCGTTTGAAAAAAATATTGATGTTTGGTTATTTGATGTCAAATTCTGGGGAATGAACCAGAAATTGACCCAGATCCCCGTCGCGCTTCCACATTGCAGCATCATCCATGCTGAGGAGTTTCAAAACGGCCTGCGCGATCGCATCCTTGGGGGTCTGGTCGATTTTCCAGGGCCGACTTGGCAGTGCATCCTGATCCTGTCTGGTACGGTCACCCATATGCGCGGCGACCACGACGACAGGATCGAAGGGCCCGCAATCATCTGGACGCCAAAGGACGATACGCACCGCATCCGGGCCTCGGCTGGCAGCAACGGTGCGCTTATGGTGGTTGGCGGGGCTGTCCTCTCGAACGCACTTGGGCACAAACCTGAGGCCGCAGCGATCCGGTTGATGACGGCGCGCGATTTCGCGCTCGAACTGTCCTCCAAGCCCGAAATGGTTCGGGGGTTGGAGGCATGCTTTTCCGCAATCCTGAGAGAAATCGCATCCGCCCAAACCGGGATGGAGACGATCATCGAGGCGCATATACGCATTTTGCTGGTGTCGCTTTGGCGCGGAGGCATTCATGAGACGTCACACAACGTCAGCTACCCCGAGGCCAACCTGACGCTGGAACGATTTCGCCATCTGCTTGAAGTGCATTTGCGCGAACGATGGCCGGTCAATCGTTTCGCAGCAGAATTGGGAATCTCGACTGATAAATTACATGATATCTGCACCCGCAACCTTGGTATCGCCCCGCAACGGCTTGTCCAGGAACGGCTTGCGTTTGAGGCGCAGGCCCTGCTGCAAAGATCGTATCAATCCTTCGCCGAAATCGCCAATTATTTGGGCTTCAAAAGCACATCGCAGTTCAGTTCATTCTTCAAAGCAGAGACCGGTCTGGCCCCCGGTGCCTTTCGCAAGGCCCTGCGCGACCGGGAAGGTGCTGCCGAGTTGATACACTCGCAAACCTATGCGGACTGGCCTTAGGTCACGTCAGCGTACGTTTGCGAAATTCACCGGGTGACATCGCATGTTTCTTTTTGAAGGCGCGGTTGAAATACGGCGCATCCTGATAACCGGAGCGCAATGCCACCAGCGCGATCGAGTTGCGCGTGAACGTCAGCAACCGCTCTGCCTCGATCATGCGGCGCTTGGTGATCAGGGCATTCGGCGTTTCAGCCAAAATCCGTTTGGCGATACGGTTGAGGTGCGGTGCGGAAATACCAAGCTGGGCCGCATAGTCGGTGACGATGGCTTGGGTCGAGAAAGACCGCTCGATCAATTTGCAAAACGCATGGGCATGCGCCTCATCTTTGCTCATATCGGGGTCTTGCACAGGAGCACCCCCCAGCGCGCCGATGCGGGCGTGGGCGCGGTAGTAGATCATCAGAACTTCGCTAAGATGGCACAAAAGCGCCTCACGATCCGCACTCAGCGTTTGAAATGCGGCGCGCAGATGCGAGATGACTTGAATGAACCGTTCCAGTTCCTCCGGCGTTTGCGAGGTCACGATCAGCGGCGCGGTCACGACGCTCGCGTCGATTGTCTGCGCCTCTGGATTGATCGGAAAGCTCAGGACATCACCGACGATATTGGGCGGAAACCGGAAGCCGTGTACTATCATCGCGGGTACGAACAGCACGGCGGGGCCGGTATTGCCAAAGGGGATGCCACCGATGCGTCCGAACACGTTTGGCGTTCTGAATAGAAACACCTGCATCAGCCGCTCATGCCGGTGCGGTTTGATATGCCATCCATGTTTGCTGCTGCGCTCATGAATGGTTTCGTGATGCACCAGATCGGCGCGAGTGCCGGACAGGAACTCGCCATACAACGCATAGGTCGGGATCGTTCTTTGTTGCAATTTCTACTTTTCCCGGCGGTTATGCACTAAAACAGGCCTACCGTGATCGGATAGTGCACTTTATCGTATATTCTGTCCATTGCGGAACATGCCAAGTCATCCATGGTTATTTTATCGTGATCGGGGAGATTTCATGACACTTACTCATTCCACATCCGTGTGCATCATCGGTGCCGGCCCTGCGGGTTTGCTGCTGTCGCAACTGCTGGCGAACGAGGACATCGACAGTATCGTCATCGACCGCAAGGATCGCGCCTATATCGAGGCGAGGGTGCGCGCTGGTGTGCTGGAGCAAGGCACCGTGGACGCGCTGACGCAGGCAGGTGTCGGCGACCGGATGCACCGCGAAGGGCTGCCCCATGGCGGTTTTGATCTGGCTTTTGACGGTGACAGGCACCGGATCGACATTACCGCACTGACTGGGCAATCGGTCATGGTCTACGGTCAGACAGAGGTGACGAAAGATTTGTTCGAGCGGCGCTTGGCGCAGGGCGCGCGCATGTTCTTCAACGTCGAGAACGTGGTGCCAGCGCACCTCAAATCAGACCGCCCAACGGTGAGTTTCGAGCATGAGGGCCAGCATGTGACCGTCACGTGCGACTATATCGCGGGCTGTGACGGATTTCGCGGCGTGTCGCGTCAGGCGATCCCGGCGGACATCCTCAAAACATATGAGCGGGTGTACCCGTTCGGCTGGCTCGGTGTGTTGACGGAGCGCCCGCCGGTCAGTCACGAGTTGATCTACGCCAACCACGCGCGCGGCTTTGCGCTCTGCTCCATGCGGTCGGAAACGCGCAGCCGCTATTACCTGCAATGCGACGTGACTGACCATATCGACAACTGGTCGGACGATCGGTTCTGGGACGAGTTGAAAACCCGCATCGGGCCGGACACCGCCGCACAATTACAAACGGGACCATCGTTCGAGAAAAGCATCGCACCGCTGCGGTCCTTCGTGGCGGAGCCTATGCGTTACGGCAATCTGTTTCTGGCAGGCGACGCCGCACATATCGTGCCGCCCACCGGGGCCAAGGGCCTGAACCTCGCCGTGGCGGATATCCGCATCCTCGCCCGTGGATTGGTCGAGCGGTACAAACACAACAACACTGATCACATCGACAGATATTCCGAGCAGGTCCTTGCCCGCGTCTGGAAGGTCGAGCGGTTCTCGTGGCAATTGTCCAACCTGATGCATCAATTCCCCGACCATTCCCCGTTCGAGAAAAAGATGCAGCGAGCGGAGTTCGATTACCTGATGCAATCGGAGGCAGCATCGCGCAGCATCGCCGAGAATTACGTGGGCCTTCCGCTGGACTGACCCCACGCAACGCGAGAGAGTAATCCGATGCGCTATAAGACCCTGAATGACACGTTGATCGCCTACCACTACCGCGCCGGTACGGGGCCTGTGGTGGTGTTCGCCAATTCACTAGGCTCCGATCAATCAATCTGGGATGAGGTCATTACGCATCTGGGCCCACACCGCGCTATTCTGACCTACGATCTGCGCGGTCAGGGCGCCAGCGATGCGGCGGATGTTCCGTTCTCCATCCAGACACTGGCCGACGATCTGATCGCGCTGCTGGATCATCTGGACATGCGGAACGTTATCCTGTGCGGCGTGTCCATCGGTGGGCTGATCGCGCTGGCCGTGGCACACGCGCGCCCCGCCCTGCTGCGTGGGATGATCCTGAGCAATACGGCCCCGCGCATTGGTACGGCGGATCGCTGGGGTGCGCGTATCGCGGACGTGCAGGCGCACGGGCTGTCTGCCATCGCAGATCAGATCATGGATGTGTGGTTCGCATCTGATTTCAAGGCGAAGCACCCCGACGCATGGTCCGGTCATCGCGCCATGCTGCTGCACAGTAATCCGGCGGGGTATGTCCATGCCTGCACAGCCTTGCGCGATGCTGATCTGTCCGCGCAAGTGGCGCACATCACTGTGCCGACCACCTGCATTACGGGCGACTGCGACCGTTCCGTACCACCGGACCTCACCGCCAAGTTGGCCGCACAAATCGCAGGTGCGGAACTGGTCACGCTGCCTGGTTCAGGCCACCTGCCCTGTCTGGACGCACCATCTCAGGTCGGGCATGCTATCGCTGCGCTGATACGCCGAACCGCCCCCCTGCTGGACCGTTTCGACACTGGCATGGCCGTTCGGCGCAGCGTTCTGGGTGACGCGCACGTAAATAAGGCCGAGGCAGCCAAGACCGATTTCGACCTCGCCTTTCAAACCTTGATCACTGAGAGCGCGTGGGGGACCGTATGGGCGTCGGATGCGATCACGCGGCGCGAGCGTTCGATGATTACGCTGGCCCTGCTGGCCGCTTTGGGCAATTTCGAGGAGATCCCCATGCACGTCCGAGCCACCGCCCGCACCGGGGCCACCCGCACCGATATTCAGGAGGCGTTGCAGCATGTTGCGATCTACGCAGGCGTGCCGCGGGCAAATCACGCGATGAAGCTGGCAAAAATGACCTTTTCCGAGATGGAGGAGACGAAAGATGACTGAAAAAATACTTCAACCGCGCGATCTGGCATGGCAGCCCCCTGCCCTCGCACCGACCTACCGCTCCTCAAAACTGCGCGCGCCACAACACAGTTTGCTGCACTACGTTCCCACACAGATTGAGATGTCAGGTCCGGTCTTTGGCCACAGCCAGCTTGGAGTAGATGACCACGACCTGATTGTGAACTATGCGGGTGCGGACGCTACCGCGCTAGGACCACGCATCATGGTCCATGGCACCTTGTGTGATGAGGACGGGCGCGCCCTGTCAGGGAAGTTGATCGAGGTCTGGCAAGCCAATGCAGGCGGGCGCTACCGCCACAAAAAGGACGGCTATCTGGCCCCGCTAGACCCTAATTTCGGTGGCTGTGGGCGCTGCATCACCGCTGCCGACGGCACCTATTCGTTCCGCACGATCATGCCCGGGGCTTACCCTTGGCCTAATGGCGGCAACGACTGGCGGCCCGCACATATCCATTTCTCGGTCTTTGGTGACAGCTTCGCGCAGCGGCTCATCACCCAGATGTATTTCGAGGGCGATCCGCATATCGCGCTGTGCCCCATCGTGCAGGCGATCCCGAGTGCTGAGGCAATTGACAGGCTTGTCGCGCGCCTTGATATGCAGCGCACGGTGCCGATGGACCTACGCGCCTTCAAGTTCGATATCGTTCTGCGCGGTCGCATGGCCACGCCGTTCGAGGATCAGGTAACACGCCCATGACCGACCATCTCAAGGAACAACCCTCCCAGACCGCAGGTCCCTATGTTCATATCGGGTGCGTTCCCGGCTTCGCGGGCCTCAGCGGCATGTATGGTGGTGAGGATCTGGGCGCCCGCATGGTCACGGCCGGTACAGGCCATCAGGCCCTCACCTTCAGCGGTTGCGTATTCGATGGCGACGGCGCACCGCTGACCGACGCCTTGATCGAAATCTGGCAGGCCGCCCCCGATGGCAGCTTTGATCTCACAGGCTTTAGCAACTGGGGCCGCCAGCCCAGTGATGCGACCACAGGCCAGTTCGTGTTCGAAACGCTGAAACCTGGCGTAACCGGCGATCAAGCCCCGCATATCTTGATCTGGATCGTCGCGCGTGGCATCAATATCGGCCTGATGACGCGCGCTTATTTCCCGGATGAGGATAATAGCGCTGATCCGGTCTTCGCGCTTGCGGGATCGCGCGCAATCACGCTTGTCGCTGCAAAAACCGAAAGTGGCTACCATCTAGATATTCGCCTGCAAGGCCCTGATGAAACGGTATTTTTTGATGTCTAACACCCCCTGTATCCTATGCTGCGCCATCACCGGCTCCCTTCCGACGAAGGCGAACAACCCCGCCGTGCCGATCACCGTGTCAGAACAGATCGAAAGCAGCCACGCCGCGGTGGAGGCAGGTGCCTCGATCATTCACGCCCATGTGCGCAACGACGATCAAACCCCATCCTCGGATCCCGACAAATTCGCCGCCCTCAAGGAGGGGTTGGAGAAACATTGCCCGGGCGTGATCATCCAATTCTCGACCGGCGGCAGGTCCGGCGCGGGCAAGGTGCGCGGCGCTATGTTGCCCCTGCGCCCCGACATGGCTTCACTTTCCGTCGGCTCCAACAATTTTCCTACCCGCGTCTATGAGAACCCACCCGATCTGGTCGAATGGCTGGTGGCGGAGATGACACGCTACGATATCACACCAGAGGTGGAGGCATTCGACCTCGGCCATATCCTCCAGGCGATTGCGCTTCATGAAGCGGGGAAATTGCCGGGGCAGTTATATGTGCAATTTGTCATGGGCGTTAAAAATGCGATGCCTGCGGATAAGACCGTGTTCGATTTCTACGTGGAGATCATGAAAGCTCGCGCGCCGGACGCGCAGTGGTGTGCGGCGGGCATCGGGCCAAAACAAGTGGTGATCAACGAATGGGCCATCGCGGCGGGTGGTCATACCCGCGCGGGGCTGGAGGATAATGTCCGCCTCGACCGGGATACGCTGGCCTCGTCCAACGCCGCGCTAATCGCACGTGCCGCCGATTTATGCGCCAAATATGACCGGCCCGTTGCGACTGCCGCACAAGCCCGCGCACTGTTGGGATTGCAAGCGTTCCGTTCATGAGCGGCGCTTTCAGCCATGCGTGGCTTCAGGGTCTGTTCGCGGACCCTGAAACTGCCGAGATTCTATCACCGCAGGCAGATCTGAAACGATTTCGACAAATTGAGGTCGCGTGGCTATACGCACGCTGCGCAGTGGGCCACATTGATGCGCAACTGTGCGCTGACGCGGCGGCCCATGTCGCCCGGTGCACGATTGACTTTGACTTATTGCGTATTGGTACCGCCGCAGATGGCCTGCCTATCCCTGCGTTCGTGCGTGCGCTGATCGCGAATGCATCGGACGCTGAGAAGGCCGTTATCCATAAGGGTCTGACATCGCAGGACGTTCTGGACACAGCACTGGTGCTTGCCCTGCAATCATTGCTCGGCGTCTACTCCACACGGTTGCGTAATATACAGGTTACACTTGCACGGCTCAGCGATGAAAATACCGACAGGGAGCTGATGGGCTATACCCGCATGCAAGCCGCGTTGCCGATCGCAGCTCAGAACCGAATTGCAGTATGGTCACAACCGCTGGACCGTTATCTTGACCAAATCTGCCCCCTGCGCGATCACCTGTCGGTGCTGCAATGGGGCGGGCCTGTCGGTATCCGCGACACGCCGTACGCGCCCGCACTGGGGGCCGCATTTGCAGCGCGTCTGCACCTGCGCGATCCCGGCCACGCGTGGCACTCGACACGGCATGATATTGCGGACTTGGCGGGATGGCTGGCGCGGGTAACGGGCAGCCTTGGGAAAATCGGGCAGGATATCGCGCTGATGGCGCAACGGGGTGCTGCGGATATTACGATGCAAAGTGGCGGTACGTCCTCAGCCATGCCCTACAAACAAAATCCTATTTTGGCGGAACTGCTGCAAACGCTCGCCCACTACAACTCCACGCAACTTAGCAACATGCATGTCGCGATGCTTCATGAGCAAGAACGATCAGGAACGGCGTGGACGCTGGAGTTTATGACATTGCCCGATATGCTGCAAACGTGCGGTCGCAGCCTCACGGCCACGCAGGATTTGCTCCGACAGATCGTGAGCATTGGAATACCTAAGGGCTGATATAGCTGTTATTATCCCGCTCAAACCTGCTTATTACTAAATCCGAAAGACTGTGCCTGCGACCCCACGCCAGCGTCAGAAAGGCGTAAATCAGGCTGTGGAAATTTGTATTGGCCGATTGAAGGTATAAAATCCCAAAACAACCAGTCGCCAGCAGATGCGCAGGATAGCTTGGGCTCAAGATTGAAGTGGGACACCGACAGCCCGAAGGGCATAGGATGTTGCGATGGACAAACGATATAAGCACCTCAACGGCGGGGAACGTGGCGTGATTTTGGTGGTGTATCGCCGCGGGGTGAGCCTTGGGGCGATCGGCTTGTTGCTGGGGCACAGCGCCTCGACCATCGGTCGGGAATTGTTGCGTGGCCGTCCGGAGAGAGACCCAGCCCAGCCGTATTGCGCGCAACGTGGCGGGGACCGGCGCCGGGCGCGCCGCAAGCGGTGAGGACGACGTCGCAAGTTGGCCTTTGGCGGTTGGCTTCGTGACTTTGTGCGGAGCAAGTTGATCCGCAAGCGCTGGTCTCCAGAGAAGATTGCGTGCAGGTTCAAGTCCATGCACCGCGACGATCCCAGCCGCCTGATCAGGCATGAGACCATCTATGCCGCCATCTACGCGCAGCCAAAGGACGCGCTGAAGGCCGAGATGATCGCCGCCTTGCGACAGCACAAACCAGCGCGGGGCCTGCGGCGCACGACGCTGGCCGGTGGCCGGTGGCTCTATCGCCTCGGAATCGTTGAGCATCATCCACCGACCCGAAGAGATCGAGGGCCGTCTGGTGCCCGGTCACTGGGAAGGAGATCTGATCAAGGGCGCTTTCAACGGCTCGGCCGTGGGCACGGCGGTCGAGCACAAGACACTCTATCTTATTCTCAGCAAAATGCGCGGTTGCACCTCAGAGGCGGCGCTGGAGCGGTTTTCAAGACAGATGAAACGACTGCCTGCGGTCCTGCGCAAGAGTATGACCTACGACCGTGGCAGCGAGATGGCCTGCCACCCGGAGCTGGCGCGACGGCTGAAGATCGACATCTGGTTTTGCGATCCGCACGCCCCCTGGCAGCGCGGCAGCAACGAGAACACCAACGGTTTGCTGCGCCAGTTCTTCCCCAAGGGCACCGACCTCAGCACCATCAGCCAGACTGAGCTCAACGACTTCGCCCGCCTGATGAACAAGCGACCCCGCAAGATCCTCGGATGGAAAACACCCAAAGAAGCCATGGCCGAATAACTCGCGGCCTTCAGATCATACGTTGCACCTAAAACTTGAATCCAAACTGTCCGGGCGAAAGGTTCTACTGCCGATTTCCGTTCTGGGTCACCCAAATACTGACGCTCGCAGCTTTCGGGTTCGTTTGACAATGGCAAAGGTCAAGGACAGCCCTGTCATCGATACGCATGAACTAGTGACGCAACGGCATGAAGAACGCATGTACGGCCATTACAATCTAACCCCCTATTGGGGAAATGGCTTCCACTTGGGCGGCTATGGCGGCTGGAATGCGGGCATGTCAGAGACGCATTATGCCGCAGCAATACGGCGGCAGGACGAGCCATCAGTTGAACGGCATCGGCGTAATGATCTGCATTTGCGCAGTATAGCTACTGTGACCGATTACAATCTGCAGGCCACCACACATGGCTCCATTGGTCACATCGAAGGTTTGCAGATCGACGGCACCGACTGGACAATTCATTTTCTGACTATGGATACAAAGAACTGGTGGCCCGGCAAAGATGTCCTCATCTCGCCATGTTCGGCGGATGCCAGTACTTAGATCGAGGTATCGTCGCAGAAGTTCCTCGAAGATTGCAACTGGCCGCAGGCCAGGGGAAGACTTCAGTAGAGGGAGCACTTGGCTGTCGAAAATATCCGAAAGCGGGTCAGGGCGGGACCTGCTCCGCGAAGCCTTCTTTGGGACGGCAGGGTCGGATTAGCCTGGAGGCGATAGCCGGTCGCTTGGCTGAATCCCGTTTTGGCCGCAGCCACGGCCACGGCAACGGGTTGGGTTTGTCTGAATGTCATGAAGAGTCTCATCTGTTGATCGGTGACATGGCGGCCCGGCATGAACGATCTCCCCATTATGGAAAAACCGTCTTCTAGAGCGGGTTGCGTTCAATCGGTTTCATAGCCTGCGGCGTTAAAGAAGTTGTAGCATTCCTCTTCGGTGAAGAGGTCGCAGACATGGCCGACAGCCTGCCACAGATCATCGTATGTGCGGGCAGCGGCTCGACGGATCAGGGCTTTCAGCTTTGCGAACGCCATCTCGATTGGGTTCAAGTCTGGACTATAAGGCGGAAGGAACAGAAACCATGCACCGATTGCATTCAGGGCGTCCGCTGCAGTCGGGCTTTTGTGTGATGACAGGTTATCCAGGATGATCACGTCGCCGCTCTGCAAGGTCGGTGCCAACTGGGTCTTGACATAGAGATCAAACAGCTCGCCGTTCATCGCGCCATCGATGACCCAAGGTGCATCCAGCCGATCATGACGCAGGGCGGCGATGAATGTTTGAGTTTTCCAGTGACCGAAGGGCGCATGGTCGATCAGGCGCGCGCCTTTTGGTGACCAGCCGGTGGTCTTGGTCATGTTCGTCTTCAACGAGGTTTCATCGATGAAACCTAAGCGCGGCAATAGGTTACGCATGAAAGGCTGACGCCGTGTGATCCAGATATGGCGAGCCTGCCGAACATCAGGCCGCTTCTGTTCGGCGGCTTGGAGATCTTTTTTATATGTCAGTCCAAGGCTGCGCAGAACGCGCCAGACCGAGACGCGATGGACTTTGACGCCATGATCATCCGCCACCTCCAACACGAAATCATCGAGGGTCAAATCCGGCTTTGCCAACATTCGCGCTTTGAGCCAGCCCCGAATACTGGCCAGCTTACCGTGCCCACCACCATTGCCTTGCGTGCGCGGCTCAAGACCACACGTCTCACGTTTCAAAATCACCATGTCGTTGACGAATTTGACCGAAACCCTGAACTGCGCCGCCGACGCCCGGTGTGAATGCCCTTCTTCCACGAACGCCACTACGCGCTCACGAAGCGCCATAGGATGTGGTTTGCCCATCTCATGCCCCCATATCTGCCATGCGGACAGGGAACCACAGATCAAGCAGTGTGGGAATCGTGAATCGGATTGGGCGCAACCCGCTCTAGTAGGATTTCGGCGGTGCCGAGTGCGTATTCCGGGGTCATCCGGCCACCCATTCCGAAAGTATCCGGCCACCCATTCCGATTTTATCCGCCCACCGATTCCGGGGTATCCGCCCACCCCTGTGACGTGCTGCTGCGAGGCAATCTGTAACCGGCTACCTTCCGCCTTTTTGGCACGAAGGAAGCCCGATGAAGAGATTGCCGATGCGAAAGATACGAGATGTTTTGCGTCTGTCAGCCGAGGGTCTGTCGACCCGCCAAATTGCGGCGAGTCTGGCGATCGGGCGCACCACGCTTCAGGGCTACTTGGATCGCGCGCGCGATGCCGAGCTGAGCTGGCCACTGCCGGCAGACCTGTCCGACACCGATCTCGAGCGGCAAATCTACCCACGGACAGCGCGTGATGTGTCAAACCGGGCGACCCCGCCTGACTGGGCGCAGATTCACCGTGAGCTGCGCCGCAAGGGCGTCACGCTGTCGTTGCTGTGGGAGGAATATCGCGCCGATCACTTGGAGGGCTACGGCTACTCCCGGTTCTGCGAGCTTTACACGCGGTGGGAAGGCAAGCTGTCGCCGGTGATGCGTCAGCGCCATCCGGCGGGCCAACGCCTGTTCGTCGATTACGCGGGGCACACGATCGACGTGAATGATCGCACGACCGGCGAAGTGCGCACGGCACAGTTGTTTGTCGCGACCCTCGGCGCCTCAAGCTACACCTTTGCAGAGGCGACCTGGACGCAATCCCTGCCTGATTGGATCACGAGCCATGTGCGCGTGTTCAGCGACAGACGGTATGACCGGGTTGTAAGGGGCTGGCGCCGATAGGTGGTCCGCCTACGATGTGAACATTGAAACGAGGGTTGCGATGTATCGCAGAGCCTCATGCACA
>Ga0307948_1000179_pt1:0-15000 | contig 42948 bp, 42 predicted proteins | sample OrgLakmetagen280_FD_201824 | JGI IMG/M metagenome (GOLD analysis project Ga0307948, IMG submission 201824) | Saline water microbial communities from Organic Lake, Antarctica - #280 | ecosystem: Environmental > Aquatic > Non-marine Saline and Alkaline > Saline | place: Antarctica: Organic...
AGGCAGGAGTTTTCCTTTTCCCAGTCTTATAGGTTTTTTTCCTTCATTCTGTCAGGCCCTTGCTGAGGACCGTGTAACAACCCCCACCAAAAAAAAAAAAAAAATAATGGGGGCATAGTATGTGTGGTATTGTTTCTGTTTTTGGGGTGTATCATCTCTGTCTCTTTTCTTGGGGTTGAAGAACCTCCAACTATCTATGTGCAGGATGTCCATATCATCATAGTAGAGTGTGTTGATGGCCTCTGTGGGTGTCATTGAGAAACCCTTATCCTTTTTGTACGTCCAGAGTTTTTGTTGAATATGCGTTGTGCGCAAGGGGGTCAGGTATAGGCTAGGAAGGTCATGGGGTATATTGAGGATCTCACATCTTCTTTTCCTTTGGGGTCTGCGCTGTGATGATGGTGCTGGGTGGTCTGCAATCTCAAAGGTTGGGTCGTGGTGTACCTGGTAAGTTATTGGGCTGATGATATTGATATGCTGGGTGGGAGAAGTGATTATTTGATTATTTGTGTGGACGCTTGTGTTGCATGGTGGTTGTGGCTAGTGATTTGCGAGCGTGTGGTGCATTTGTTTGGCTGACTGTTTGTAGGTTGTTCAGTAGGCTGAATTACTATTAGTGAGTTTAATGCAACAGTGTCTAAAATTTTGAGTCAGGGGCGTATGTTGCTGACTTTCTGTTTGGCTGCGTGTCCTCTTTCTGGTACCGGGGAGGGTATCTTGTCTGCCATGCTCGCTTTGCTTGTTGGCTCAACTACTGCCAGAATTATATATATGGACTAGAAGGGGACGTTGGGAGCTATTAATTTAAAAGGCAACAATGCGGACACTTGCGAGTGGTAGCGGAGCCATTTGCGGATCACCCCAGCATTTTCCTCTGTCATGCATCATCAATAGGGTTAAGCGATTGAGCACAGTAATCAATCAAATTGGTAGACAGAACATGAGGACTGAAACGGCGAAACCGTAAGAAGGCAAACAACATTTGTGCCTAAGCTGCACATATAATAATGAGGTGGGAGCAATAATTGTTTAAAGAAGGGGGTAAGGGGTAAGGGGTTACACAGCTATATCCGCCAGCGAGGGCAGTTGTTTAAAGAAGACGTACAATACCAGGTATGAGGTGTAACAAACAGGCCAAAGATCAATGTTTCCTCTCAGCATCTATGGTACACAATTCACAATACAGCATGTTCTGTTCTTTTCTCTCTCTAAACCCTGATGTATAGATATCTCTCATTCAGCTGAGGTATGTCACAAATCTTGTCACTGCTCCTTGCTGACGACATCTTTGTTTGAGGGATTCCTGCAAAAGAGGGTGACGTATAAACCAGCTGAACATCACCATCTTGTTCTGTTCAGCATATCACAGGCATGGGAGCGAGGGACGCAACCTGCTCCATAGTAGTGCTGCACACAGCCTACCACTCACACTCATGTGCTGTGATCTGTGATGATGAACAGCAAAGAAAACCCTCACTGTAACATGGGGCCCTTTGGCACTTCCTTGTTTGGAGGATTTCTGCAAAAAAGGAAGGGTGAGCCTCGGTTGAGGGTCACACAGAACGGGCTGCCCCTTATGGATATCCTAGGCATAAAACACACGCAGGCGTTGTGGCCCCTCCCAAGCTAATTTTGAAAAAAGGCCTTATGAACAGTCGTTCAAAGTGACAATTCAAGCTGAATTTAAGGACTTCAAACTTTCAGCATCCTCCCTAATCCTCCCAATAACACACCCCCTCCAATCTCACACACTTAAGCACAAACAGGTCCACCCTGTGTCGTATATCTTCTCTCACAACAAGCATGCTCTGTGCTATCTCAGCGGCTCCAGCTGCAGCCCATTCATCTGCACCCAACAGAACGCGCGGCTGGTTCAACTCAAGTGGTTCAACTGAAACACACTTACTTCCAGAGGTCGTCCCATCCGCGCGCCCACTCCTTGCCGGGGGGTGTCACTGCGTCTTCACTGCGCTTTGCGCTGAGCTGCTCTTGCACGTTGCCATACAACGCCTGAGTGCATTACAAGTGTGTTATGATGTTTTGATATAAACCCCATTTTGCTTTGTGCTACTACAACACTGCGCCTTGCAATTCCCTATAGGTTGCGTGCTGACGTGCAACGCCTGACAAATTGCACAGCGTCTTGACAAATTGCACAGCGTCTTTGTTCTTGGAAGGGATATTGGAGATGGTAATTTCTCATTTTAAAATAAGTCACTAGGAAAAAGCTGGCACAAACACACACTTGTCAAGGAAAGCTCACAGACAAATGCATACACAGACATAACACACACAAAGACACAGGCACACATGCACGCACATACCCACATTCCCCCCCCCAAGACACACACACAGACCCACACAACTCTCACCCTGAACGCAGAGTTTTTCAGCATGTTGTCAGGCGCCTGCTCTTGGCCAGTGAGCCATTTGAAAATGTCCGGATTCTCCTGGAAGAAGTGCATATCAGGCCAACAAGGTTTTGCTTCGCCTACAATGTACGCACTCATATCAGTAACAGCGCACATGCGGTTAATCCCCAAAAAAAGTGGAAACACAAGGGCATGTAAAGGCAGCTTAAGCATATATAAAGTCGTGCACGTGTTAAAAAGATGGAAATCGTATGGCAAACCAGTCGAACCGCACCCAGCAGTGAGTTAAAAAGGACCTGGCCAAAACTAGACCAAAAGCAAACATATGCACTGTGTTCCTCGTACAACATGGTCAAAGGCAGCTTGCAAGTGAAGACACACCGCTTTTACCGTCCTATACCCAAACACCAGTTGCTCGACAAGCTCCTTACTTTTATTGGTAGCCCCCGCATACAAAAAAACCAAGCAATACTGCATGCGACATGATGATAGCCTTACCTGGTCCAACACTAAAGAAAATTCCTCCATTGTGGGCATGTCCATGTGAGGAATGTTCTCCTCAGCCCACAGCCCCATTAACAAATCCAGCTCAAGAAAGCCCCGCTGCTTGCTGCGGTAAAGCAGCTTATTGGACATCTGTACGTGATGTGCGCGTATGTTTGTGTGCCATGTGTGTGTGTATGTGTGCATCGTGTATGCTACATGCAAGTGTGTGTGTGTGTGTTTGTGTGTGATCTATGCTTCTAAGTACTTCGTGTGTGTATGCGTACGACGTATGTGAGTAAGTACGCATGCCTGCATGGCTCCGCTTATTTGTTGTGTGTGTGTGTGTGTGTGTGTGTGTGTGTGTGTGTGTGTGTGTGTGTGTGTGTGTGCGCGCGTGCACGTGCGCGTGCGTGCGTTTGTTGGTCCTTCTTAGGACACTCACAGCTTGCCGTGCTTGATCTCCATTCAGCTGTGATGTGCTGTACTTTGCAGCCAGGGGCAGCCTCGAAGAAAGCTGTGGGGGAAAACAGACAGTGTTTAGGCAAGGCAGCAAAGAGAGCCTCAGGAAATTCCTTGTGTACCTGGCCACGGACATCCTTGCTCTGGGATTGGGACAGGCTACTGAGCTGTGATGTGGCTTGAGCCCATACATCAGGGGAGGTAGCTGAGGGAGCGGAGCAAGAGGAGGAAGCGAGCAGAGCTGTGTGGCCCTGGTTCAAGTTGCCCGGCAAAGTACGAGAGAGGCGAGAAAACAGGCGCAACATTTTTAAACCTTTATATTATTATTAATATAAGTGACCTTTCCTTTTCTGGCCCATGCCAGGATACGTAGAATTGTGCGTGAACACGCTTTACCGCACACTTCTTTGTGGCTCGCTATGTAATTCCTGCTGGCATGTATGGTAGTCAAGTGAACTGCCAGGAAGCAGCTGTTTGGCCACTACAAGTGAATTGCCAGGAAGCAGCTGTTTGGCCACTACGGAGTACCAGTATTTGAGGTTGAAGACGTGCTTGCACATAGACACATTAAACAAGGAAAAAGACAGACGGCTGCAATTCCTGGTCAAGTGGAAAGGTTATGGCCACGAGCCAGGTTTTCCAAAGTTTTCCAGTGCACAGTAATGTTTTCCTTAGAACGTCTAAAAAATTCTTCTACATGCTTACAATCAAACAAAACGGATTGGCCTACACTACACGATACAACCACCTGTACTAGACGCAGCAACTGAAATTGCAGGTCTACTACAAAGGTACACCAAATGAGCTCACTAAGCAACATTAATAAAAAGGCTAAAGATTCCAATACGTACTGCAACCCAAGGCACATTACGACTTCCCTCCAAAAATTGAAACTAGTTACCAAACACAAGTTTGCTAGCCCCCTAGATTTCGACCCTAGACACCAAGCCTACTAGAGTGGGAATAACAACGGTTACATGAGTTGGATACATAATCACCCGGGCATGCGTGCGTTCTGGCCATATTCTCTGCAAACAGCATGCTATTAAACCCCACATAAGTTTGGTTAGACTCTCCACCCCAACCTCAGCACTATAAGAATAAAATCGGTACTAAAAGGCAACACTGTAATTGCTACAGACAGTGCCTCGAGACTCATGCAGCCCTCTTTCAGCTTAGAAAACAGCTATTGAACCCAATGGCTGTACTACTGTACTACACCATTTGCACAGGGAAATACTCAAGGACATTGTAAGTCTAATTCAATCCTCACCTTCTACCATCAATCTCTACAAGGTGAAATCCCACTCTGGTACTTTTGGCAATGAAGGTGCAGACAACCTAGCACACAAAGCAGCAGTGGAAATTTTTCTGACATTTCCCTCCCGCCAGCTACTCACCCCTCCTATGACCTGTTCTGGCTAAGCGTGCTTAACAAAGATGACTTTCATGCAGAAGAGCTACGAGTTTTGACTGACCTACAGGACAAGCTAAAACACCATATGCACGCCCACCATTACCTTGGTGAAGCTAACACAGATGCATTGCTCTACAAGCTTTGGCAAAAATTGCATGATACGCCTCAGCGTGCAGCACAGCTTGACTCTCACACACGGCAAGCTACTGCAAAGCCCCTTACTCATGCCCAACTCAGTAACAAATTAAGGGCCATGCCAAATGTGACTTTTAGGGAACAAGAACAAGTCCTTAAGTACAGGACGGATAGAATACACAGACAAACACACCAAAAGATTTAGCCATACGACAGGTCCTTCCACCTGCCCTTTGTGCGCAGGATCAGACAGTGCTCCACACATACTTCTTAGGTGCAACAACCATACTCTGAAGAGAATGTACGTAAACCGACACCACCACGCTGTAAGCCTTTGTGGTGAAGAGAGTAACAAAGGCAAGCTGGGCATAGCAACTGTGACAATGGATGCTTGTAACAGTGAAAAGTTATCCGACCTTAACATTGAACCCCCTGATGACATTGAAAGAACATTCCTGACTGGGTTCTCCCCAACACAACAAAACCTTCCAACTAGACATCAAAGCCGTCCAGATGGCGTGTTCGGTATGCCCATTGAGGGAAGAGGCAGGCATTTGGATCCCAAACAAGTCCCCCCCAAGAACAAAGGCATACATCTTGTAGAATTCAAATTCTGCTCAGACATAAACCCGCAACAGACATCAGAAAAAGCGAACAACCAGTATCAACCCCTTATCCAGCGTCTACGAACAAGGAGCCTCTGAGGCATCTTTCAAAACAACCAAGTCACACTTCATGTTATACTTCTTGGAGTCGGGGGCACAATTTACAATCAGTACACCATAAATCCTCTACTAAACTTAGGCGTCCCCACGCACAAAATGCACCAACTGGCTACTAAACTGCACTGCCATGCAATAAAAAGCTTGAACAAGATTACAAAAACAAGACACAAATTAAACCTTAACAACAACAGTGACAATGGGGGATCTGATGGGGGGCTATTGGTAGAGCGGCTGGCTTCAGGAGGGCTAGGCGCAGGCCGGATCGCATGGCTGGCAACCCGCCAGATCCTCATTAGTCTCTGTTGTTGTTTCTCTTTCTTTCGATTTTCAGTGGGGCTCTGGCTAGTGTGCCCACTAATTGAGTGTCTTGTTTGATGCACGCTGGTGTTTCCCAACATAAACTTTCCTTTACTTTATTAGGAGGGTTGCAGGCTTGACCTGAAATTGGCTCTTGATGACAGTTGATAATAGTACTGGAAAGTGCGCGTCTGGTATGGACAACTTAAAGTTTGGCAGCGTAATTTACAGAATGTACATGAAGCTTGGAAGCAAACTTCTGAGCTCTTTGAGAGTCAAGACCCAGCTCCTTACAAGTCTCCAGTGTGTGATTGTTGTAGATGGTGCCACCCACTCCCAAAAGGATGGTGTGGAGGGTAACGGATGCTCCTTGAAGGATGGTGCAGAGGCATTTGTGCTGTTCCTGTGCGGCGCTCAGCTGGTTCTGTGGTCAAGTGTCCTCACAGTACTTAATCTCGATGAGGTGGATATCACGTTGAAGAATGCTGAGATCTTTGGGTCGGTGCTGAAAAGGCATTGCAAGGTTTGTTCTAAATAATTAACAAAAGGTGTGTCTCTTGTCCGGCACAAAAATTGTGCGGGTGTAATAAAGGCAGACTGGTCGCATCCCACCCGGTCAAGCTGCTGCTAAAGGGATACTGGATCAGTCAAGGCAAAAAATGAATATGACAGAAAGAGCTCCTTGTGTAACCTAAACAGCTCGAAGCTCAAGAGAGCTTATCGGGCCCATTTGCGAAACAGGTCAGATGCCTGTTTTTTCTATTGGTTCAGATGCACCATACGATTCTGGAGCAGTTTACCCTCAATTCTTTCCTTGGAAAAGTTGTGCGGGCTGACCTTCTTCTTGCAAACAGAAGTGATACATTAACATTACAGGTTCTGCATGCGCTCCAAGATTTCCCTGCGTATTAGCAGCTTTTAGATGCCATATGATCTCGTGAGCCTATTAATCTGAAACAGTTTGAACTCACTCTGCGCGAACATTTCATTGGGGGCTGGAGAGAGCTCGAAAGTTCAACAACTCATGAGACTCATAATTCCAGCAGAATTATGAGGATTTATCCAGAAGGCTTCAAAAACAAATTTCCTGACAGTCACGCAGTCGCAGACTGAGTCACGTGTAAATTTGGGACCTCTGGCCCAAAATGCCCCCCCAAAACCGCTTCCTGACCCGTCGGCTGCGAGCGCTGCAGGGCAAAGCAAAAAAGGAAAAAACAGCCATTCATAGGCAGGTTTCCTTCTTGTCCGACTGAACACACCCCTATACAAACAGCTAGGTCATAATTTTGCACGAGCCTTCCAGCAAAAATCGGACAAGACGAGTAGCTGCTTACGATCATATATAGAGGGTGTTGTGTCCGTGAGAAAGCAAACGATTGGAATTTAAAAGGGAGGAGCTCAAGCTGCAAGAGCCGCACCTAGAATTGCGGTGTTATGTCCCCTGAGAAAGCCTGATTTGCTGCTGACACACTCAGAAGGCTGCAGAGCCTGCTAATCCAGAGTCTAAACCCTACAAGGAGCAAATTCATGCTGGGTGCAGGGCCGCAGAGTATACGTGCCGTACTTATGCAACACAATTGTGCAGAAGCACAGCAATTGCCAAATCTGAAACACCATGACCTGCACTGCCTTCGTCTCCTGTCTCTGTTGCCCAGTCCTGGGTTGGTTTGCCTTGAAGGACATGCCATGTAACCGGGCCTTTTCGGATAGGAGTAACACAAACAAAGGAAATGGATCTCAGTATGCTGAATTTCAAGAAAGTTTGCAAGACAATTTACTATTTGAACTTGAAAAGGAGGATCGTCAGCGTGCAAGCTCCAATTCTTGGTGTGTGCAATCTGATGGTATGCATAATAATATTACTTAGAATTCTAAAAGTTGAATGAAACGTTCCGAGTTGAACATTTCTACTGCCAAAGCGGCTGCAGCAACTACAAAAATGTGGGCATCTCAGCTGATGCCTTTTCACAGGCCATCCCTGCTTGCAGCGCGCATGCGTACTTCTTCTAAGCCTCAGCTGCCTCCTCTTCGGCAACTGCCTCCTGTCCCTCCAGCAGCTGCGCCTCCGCTCGAGCCTGCAGAGTTTGATGCAGGAGGAAACTATCCTGGCACCCTGCCTATCAAAATGTGACTACCAATCGACCAATCAATCGACCAATCAACCAACAGTCAATCGATCAATCGATCGACCAATCGACCGACCATTCAACCAACCATTCAACCAACCATTCAACCAACCATTCAACCAACCATTCAACCAACCAATCGACCAACCAATGTGACAATGACTACCAAAATGTGACTACCAACCAATCAACCAGCCCTCCCAACCGAAGGTCTGGTCTGCAGGTACCTGGTCGGTGGTTATGAAAACCGCGTCCTCAAAATTAGGGAAGAATCTCTGTGCGTTATCCAAATGTGGGTAGGTAGTTATAGTGCCTCCTTCCACCTCCTGCACAGTTGGAGGTGGAAACCTGCACAGACACAGTTTACATACTGCTGAGACATGAATTTCTGCAGAGCTGTGTCTGATAAGGCAGCTCAGCGAAGAGAATCGAATGAGGGGTGCTGCAGAATGAACAAGGAATTCCGCACACCTGTCAAGGGGGTGTGGTTTGGTGAGCCCCCATTCTGTATCAAACCCACACGGGCTCATGGTGGATGACATGCGTGCTAGGGGTTAGGGTTCAGTTCCCTGTATCAAAACAAGTTAAAGTGTTAATTTATTTCAATTTATTTCAAATGGTGTCGTGCAGATCCACAAAGTTCGTACTTCGAGTTTCCTTATGGATCCCTAGTAGAAACGAACCACAAAACGCGGAAATATACCACCGACCGGTGAAGCAGACCTTCCTTTTTAATTTCGCAAGATGGAGGTTTCATCGCCTCCTTACCCCTCAAACATTTCAGCGCCAAAGAGGACCACTTCGCAATCGGAGGAAGAGGAAACTGTAGAGGGCTCTTCTGACGAGGAGTACTGCGGTGATGAAGATCAAGAGCCCTGCAGCAACAGCAGCAGCAGCAACAGCAGCAGCAGCCACCACCACCACCTACCCGCCGACGGTTGGCCAGGGACTGAGGAGTGGGCAAAGCTGCGACAGGAACTGCTTGCCAAACATATGATGCCTGCACGTCTTCCCAAGGATGCGCAGGACAACCTGCTGGGGACAAGCAAGGCTAGGAGGTGAAGACAATGGCCGATCGAGCTGAAAGAGGTGTGACAAACCTATTATAGGCAACCCTGATATGCCACTGTCCATGTTCTTGTGTTGTTTTAAGTTTCAGAGGCTTATCTGTATTAGGGAAGTGCAAAGACGGCTGGTGTTTGCTTAACGTTAATCCGCATGAACACAATTTCTCCTACCACCATTTGCCAATCAACAGGTCGTGATGAAGGCGGACGTACTGGTGTCCTGTGGCGGCAGCTGTCTGACCACCTCTTCTTCCCGGACACTCTGTTGACGACGCAGGACCTCCCAAAGGAGCAGCTGAGCGCAGCTTCCTTCACAACCGCTTTTACGTTCTCCGAGGGGCCGGAAATGCTGAATAACGTGCGTGCACGTAAGGATCAAGGCGCTGTGGGCGAGTTGGAGACAGCCCATGAATCAGCCCTCAAGGGGCGAGGCATGAAGCCGCGACCGGCAGGACAAGGCTCCTTCACGCGCGTCCTATCTGTATGCGGGCACGGTAGGGTGAGTGAAGGGGTGTTTTGGGTGGTGGTGCACATGTGCATTTTGGGTATTGTTTGTTTGTTGGGGGGGAGGAGGTGTGTACTTGCGCACGCCTGACATCATGGCTTACATGTCCTATGGCTTACCTTCTACCGCATTGATCTACGCATTGCTTTGCTGATCTTCCGGTCAACACTCCAAATGGAAGGGTTTGTTTAAAAGGTGATCAGCCACATTATTGATGTGGTGGATGAGTGTGTATGTTTTTATCTTACCCATGCGTCTGTACAGAATCAATGTTTCCAGGCATGACGTCCGTCTAATGCCTTTATAAATATGATCCGCTATGTTTGGCTAAACATTCAGGTCAAGAAGAGGAAGCAGAGTGGATCAGTGGTCCAAACCTTCTTCAAAAGCCAGCCACTTGTGAGTCGTGTGCTTGAAAAACCACAATTGAAGTTTACTAGTTAATGCACATACTAGTTAATGCACAGTGGGATATATTAAGGATGTTTTGGTGTAGATTGTTTCAAACAACTTTTCTAGGCCTCCCTTGTCACTAATTTCCCAAATCTTTTTGTAAAGGCATGTCCTACACTCACAAAGGCACGGATTTACATAAAAAAGGTTTCGGGACATTTTTCTACAAGGATAATTGGTACCATCGCAAATAGATTTGGCTATGGTGGCCTGGCTGGTTCATGGTGATTGAAATGCTTTGTATCATATAGGAGCCCTTTTATTTGAAGACTCTGTCTTACCCACAGAGACTAAACAACAGAACATCAGGAATCCGCCAGTTTGCTCGTCATTCCGCTTTTCAATGGCAAAGATACTCAAAATTCACCTTGAAGTTCCAGACACCTGTACCTTCTTGATTAATGCACTATAGATTCAACCTCAATTGGGCAGCTTTGCAGTGCAACACAGCGAGCAGTACTGTGACGGCCATTACGTCAGTACTGTGACCGCCATTACGTCAGTACTGTGACGGCCATTACGTCAATAATGTAACGGTTATATTTCAGTACTGTGACGGCCATTACGTCAGTACTGTGACGGCCATCATGACAGTAATGTAACGGCCATTACGTCAGTACTGTGACGGCCATTACGACAGTAATGTAACGGTTAATATGTCAGTACTGTGACTGCCATCATGACAGTACTGTGACGGCCAGTACATCAGTACTGTGACGGCCATTACGTCAAGGTGGGCACCATTATACAAGGTCCTGGTGAAGATGGACATGTTCAGAACGAGGTGCATGCTCTTTTATTATGCCAATCCCATCGGGGTCGTGATCTGAGGAAATATATTTCTTATCTGTTTGCGCCTTTTTTAGAGGACTTTTCAGTGGCCCATCCCTTTTTGCTGCAACAGGTCAACAACCAACTTGTTCATAATTTCCTTCCACACCAGAACACTAGACTTTTTCTCTTTCTTTCTGAGCTTATGGATTTATTTGTGGCTGGCCGAGACCGGTCAGCAGCCGATCAGCCAAACAACCTGGCTGAAGGTCACCCCCCATTGTAACCATTGTAAACATTATATTAAACATGGTCAATACCAGAGGGAAAAAAACGCAAGTCCACGCTGCTCTAACTTTTAGTGATCCAGGTAGAAAATGGACTGCTGGGGGTCTGCATCAGCTGGGACCAACTGGTGACATACGTGCTGCCCACACTCTCCTTGCAGCTTACATATGCGCCAAGCCATGATTTGCTGTCGTCGCTCGCTGCACTTCTAAAGCCGTTTAATTGCCTGTGCAGTCCAGGTGCCTCTGATGCAGGATCACTAAGGGGCACAGCATCCTTGCAAGGCGATTGAGGGTCAGACTGCGTATTTGTGTTTGCTGCCGCCTTTGGTGCTCCTGTTCCAGCAAGCGCTGCCTCCTCGCCCTTTCTTGGGCTGGCAATGAAGGCGTCTAGGGAGCTTGCACTTTTTTCTTGTAGCATTGCGTGCGTATCGCTCCACAATTTGAAGGTAGCTGCACAGAAAATGAGAAGGGAGCAGGGGGGTGACAGATCAGAACATATTGAGAGTCAGTTTAAAACGAAAAGTGGGATTTCTGCGCCTATTATAGCTATAGCCATATAAAAGTTTTCCTGTGCGGTCACTCTTTCCAACAGTACAAGAGATTTTAACCATAATAGGCAAAACCGCCTCGTTTCGTGAGGCCAACCAACTGCCCCCAAGAAAACTAGCCTCCACACTACATAAAAAATGCGTACCAGCTCGGCACAGACGAGAGCTCGCAAGCCCTGCACTTGCTCTTGCTTTAGATGCCCCAGCTTTGTGTCCATCCGCCCCTAGTACGACCTGCGTAGAGATGAAACATAAGAAAGCATTACAACTAGTAAGCTGACGGTGCAATTTGTGGCTTATTCCATTTTCAAGCCAGGTAGGCTTACCAAACAGTTTGCACAGAGCTTACATAAAGCTAGGTTCGAAATAGGAACTGCATATACAATGTACGTGGCCACAGAATAGACAACATTAGCAACGGCACACAGTCAAACGCAAAACAGAGAGTTTCGTCAGACCTAAACGAATTCCAAAATCCGCTCTTACTGGATATCACCTCTAAGGTTCCCAGACCAGGCTTGGGAGGCCGAGGCTTGTAGGGAAAGCGCCCTGGGTGGGCAGACCAGGAGATGCTGGTGCCTGTCCACATTAACGCCACAAGAGCATAGGTAACCAAGCACATAAGTATATTATGAAGGGCAGACCATTTGGAGATGCTGGTGCCTAGTGTCCACACAAATGCCATAGGAGCATAGATTAACAAGACACATAAGTAAATGATATATGATAGCCCCAATAGAAGGGCAGGTCTGGAGGTGCTTGTTCCTGTTACATCAATTGCCATGTGGCATTCACTAGGTTATTAAGCACGCAAGTATGTGCTGGGTCAAACAGCACATCTAATAGTGTGACCAGATGTTTGCCGCTTTCACCAGAGATAACTTACGTTTCCCCATGAATGCCCATGATGATGGACGGCATGCTCGCTGTGTGAACACCACTGTAAAGATTACGCAGATAGTCAAACCATCCACACCCGCAGAATCCGGTTCTGCCTTCAACACTCACCTGAGCTGACTTTACGAGTTTCTGAGGGGGTGAGCCCTAGGGGCTCCGGGGGTGGGGGCACAATATACATAAGTGGTGGCTGGAGCCTGTATATATATGTGAGAATGTGTGTAAAATTGTGCGAGCGTGTACGTGCGTCATGCATTTTTTTATAAGAAAAGCGGTAGTTGATTTCCAGGCATTGTCTTTTCCCTGGAGGCTCCCTCCTCTATCGGCTCCTGCAGTTCTGAGTGCAATCCCTAATCGCATATTTGTATGAACCTGCCCTATGCACCTCCCTCATGCACCAACCTCTAATCCCTCTTTCAAGCTTACAAGTGTCGGTCCAAGAAAAAGGCATCCACTTTTCCAGACACCACTCATATTCTTACGTTGCCTATAACAATATGGGGTTGGCCGCTATAATCGCATTTACTTGTTCTGTGTTCCTTGCCAAACATTATGCATACGCGCATACAGTCCTCACAACCCTGGAACACAAGCCACAACTACCTGAACGGCTGCTGCAAGCAGCCCTCCACCCGGCCTTGCAACCTGCCTGAAATTGCCCTGTGCAATGCCTTCTGAGCAGCCAGGTAGCCAGCTGAGCCTGCACGTTGACAAAAAAGCTCAGTCGTGAAAAACAGCAGCTTGTGCGCGTGAAAAGTGTTCCAGCTTTGATGCTGCCCTGTAAAAATAACGTCTTCTGAGCGTCAAAGGTGTCAATCGCACCTGCGTATAATTTTATCCACTTTATGGTAACTAAGTCCGCTGTATAATACATAACAATATCCATTTAATAATCGCACCTGCGTGTTCGTTACACCTATAATCCACCTAGAATAGCCTGGTTTATACACGTGTCGTAAACGGGGTCGGTCTTAACTGTACTTTAATCATTTCACGTAAGTTGCAAAACTGCATGCCTCTTTTGTACCAGACGCACCTTTTTAATACAAAAAACGTTGTGACTCAGTTATGTTTCCATGCCAAGCCTGGAGTCCTCTTGATCTCCATCTCTGCCTTTTATGGTGAAGGATAGCAGTACTCAAGTACTCAGTGAAGCGCCCTTTCTAATTCAATATTACTTCTTATTATAAATTATAATCATTGTAGGGAGTGGCTTTCACTTCCCGTGCATGGTCTTATCAACAATTGCATTCCTTGTCGTACAGTCCAAGTTATGTTTCCCTGCCCAAATACTAATCCAGGGACAGGTGTGGTCGGAAACATCGCATTGCAAACGTCACACGGTACACAATCGTACACTTGGTAAGCTCTAAAAATACAATTATTATACACAATCTCTGTCAAACCTAGAGACAAGCTGCTTCGCCGCAGCCTCCGTGCAGCAGTAAGGCCAATCACCTTTTTGACGGGGGTGAGATGGAAAGCAGTTTGAAGTAGTGAAGGCCGTGTTTGACCGGTCTACACAAGAAGAGGCACTTGTGGTTTATGGTATTGTAACACCCTTGAAACAGCCCCACCCCAAACCAGCGTACCTTACAGCCATTTGCTCTGACTATGCTTCTGTGACACTTTAGACAAGCCCCACCTCAAACCAGCGTACCTTACAGTCATTTGCTCTGACTATGCTTCTGTGACACTTTAGACAAACCCAACCCCGTACCTGCGTACCTTAAAGCCATACGCTCTGACATAACCAGCCGACTATCAACCAATAGTCAGCCAACCAATCTGGGGTCAGACCCACTAGTATGTGATGCCATATTCAAATTGTTTAGGTAATTTTAATTATGCTCTACCCCTTGGCACACTCATGAACACACAATACTCATAGAAAATCCATCACTCAATGCTACAAGAGCAGTCGCCCCCCAAAAAGGGATGTTGAAAACACAGAATTGAAAAATGGGCCAACAATTGCTTGGGCATCCTTGAGCTTAAACGTTGGTCATAGCTGGCTTGCACACCAGAAATGGAAGAAGTCAAAAGCGCATTCAAGATGATTAATTGTATCCTTACTTTGCAAGGAAATTTGCCTAACAATAACATTGGACTGAGACATGATACACAGACACAAGCACACACCCTTTTCACGCATCCTTCACAACTCGTAAATTAGCCTCTAACCAACATGTGCTCAATTTTCCCCACCTGCTGGCTCAAGCGCTTGTGGTATTGCGACTACAAGGCTCGTTAGGTAGATTGGCTCTTCTAAAAGAGAGCTCAACAGGCAACCCTGCAGTGAAGGTCGGCCGTTTTGTGTAGCACACGTGCAATTGTGAATCTCGTAAAGCATCAGCTCCTCCAGCACAGAGCTTGTGAGGCAACGCTACGGTAACAGTTGGCCAAGCTTTTGTAGGACACATGGCTTTGCTCCTCCAGCAAAAAGTTCGTA
>Ga0307948_1000179_pt1:20000-42948 | contig 42948 bp, 42 predicted proteins | sample OrgLakmetagen280_FD_201824 | JGI IMG/M metagenome (GOLD analysis project Ga0307948, IMG submission 201824) | Saline water microbial communities from Organic Lake, Antarctica - #280 | ecosystem: Environmental > Aquatic > Non-marine Saline and Alkaline > Saline | place: Antarctica...
ACCAGCGCATTTACCCGTTGAATTCTTGCATTGCATGCATGATTGGTCCAGAGGGATAGAAGAGCAGATGATGAGAGCAATATGGTGGTGACCTGCCTTACACCCGAGTTATCGGGCTGGCAGCCTGTGATCCTCCTATTTATGTCATAGTTACACTGATGCTTATCTCCTCCGTCAATGGACGCCCCTGAAAGTCCAATTGTAATTGTCGTGGGTATTAAGACACATGATGATAACTAAAACAAGGTGAGCTGCCGCACACCCGAGTTCTCGTGAGAAGAGCAGATGATGAGAGCAATATGGTGGTGACCTGCCTTACACCCGAGTTATCGGGCTGGCAGCCTGTGATCCTCCTATTTAAGTCATAGTTACACTGATGCTTATCTCCTCCGTCAATGGACGCCCCTGAAAGACCAATTGTAATTGTCGTGGGTATTCAGACACATGATGATAACTTAAACAAGGTGAGCTGCCGCACACCCGAGTTCTCGGGCTGGCAGCCAGTGATCCTACAACTTATGTCATAGTTACACTGATGTCCGTTCCCCACGCTCTTCAAATCCGTTTCCCGGTCATTCAAGCTTGTATACACTGCGTTCTGGCCTGTTGGCAGGGTCTAAGTGTAGTAGGTTAGGTACATGATCTGGGCAGGGTTTGTTCCACTATATAGCAGGGTAGCATCCAAATAAGCGGAATTGTTTGGTCCTGCCCAACACTACCCTTCCCTTTGCAACTCAGAACTTGGATTGGCCAGCCTGGAGGAAGTGGTATGAAGTTGGATTGCTTGACGCCCAGGGTCACGCGTCATGATATCAATTGCACACCAGCCCCAGAGTGCAATTGCGTCAGCTGTTCATTCCCCTTGTTTCTCGAGGGTAGAATAACTTGGCAGGCGACATGTTATGGTCCGTCAACCTTCCTGCATGCATGGGAGCAAGACCGACAAAAGCACGTTGCTTGCAAACACGTCATCTGATCACAAACATGGGCATCCCTATTTCCTCCTCACACTTTTAGTGCTTGCATTACAAATCCATACGTTCCTGCAAAGCAGCCTCGTACACGCATGCTGTACTTCCAGGCTATACACGAGCCCTGCCCTATGTCTTGTGGCACCTGCAGGTTCAAGCTTGGGCGGCAAGAGGACTCACACGAGTATTTGCGCTGCCTTTTAGACGCCCTGCACGAGGCCTGCCTTAAGCCCTTCAAGCCAAAGCCTCCTTCCCACTTAGCTGTCACCACCTTCATCAACCGCATCTTTGGGGCGCGCCTGCGCAGCAGGGTAAGTTAAGCAGTTTTGGGCTTGGTGCTATAGGCGGTAGTTATCGGAGAGGGTGGTAATTTGTATTAGGGAGCATTGAGTGCCCTTGAATTGCTTGTATTGTGAATTGTGAATATGCCCCTGAAGTGAATCCGCTTCCAGCGCCAACTCACGTTAACCACACTGTCAACTGATGATAAGGTGTCCACTAGTGACGCAATGAGTGTACGCCTTGGGTTATTGTGTTAATTTCTGTGAGAGTATGTGTGTGTCTCGTCGCAATGCAATTCCATGGTGCATTTGCGATGGGAAATGTGTTGAACCAGCTGTTCTAGTGATAGCAAGGCCTATGTCCAGAGCATGAGCTCAGATTCGCGCAGACAGGAGTACTGCTCTTATTTAATGGGCTTGCCAAAAAGCAGTATGGTAGTATGGTACAATGCCTAACATGTGACAGAACTTTCTGAGACGGCTTCATGGGTTTAAGGGCAAGGTTCGTATTTCTCTGCCTTAGCCTGCAAGGAAATTCATTTTGTGAAGCACTTCCGGCTGTTCCTGAGCAAGTGATCAATAACAGTACTCAGCTGTTAACATAATGTTAAGTTGTCCAACAAAATTATACGTGACACTCCTGCAGCAAGGCGTATATTTCACGCAACAACTCGAAAAGTTGCCCAAAATGACATCTCCGCAGTGTGAGCCTGCAATAGCAACCTTTTTCATCTCCACGTGCGTGACTTCAGAGTCCAGTTCCCTTGACGGCTGTTTTCTTCAAAGTTTGGGTGCAAGGCCCAGTTTCTTTGACGTCGGTATTGACTCCTAAGCTCCATCTCCTTAAATACCCCCCCCCCAGATCAAATGTCACGGGGTCGACTATGAGAGCAGCACGTACGAGCCGTTCATGGACTTGAGCCTCGAAATCAACAGGGCCTCAGGTGTGCAGCGTGCCCTGCAGCACTTCACAGCCAAGGAGACGCTGGACGGGGATAACAAGTACCGCTGCCCCAAGAACAACAAGCTGGTATGTGCTCTGTGCGTGTCTACTTCTGTATGTGTGTGCGTTTGTGTGTGCAAGTGTCTGTTACAGTGTCTGTGAATTTTTGTACGTGCAGGTTGGTGGCATGCATGCATTTCAACAGCACTATGCTTCCTAATTCTCCTCATTCCTTAGTTGTCCTTGTCGTTTTCGCTAAGGTGCTGTTTCACTTGCGAAGGTGAAAGTGGACCAGTGCCTCAACCAAAACGACAAGGACAACAAAGGAATGAGCCTTCTTGTCGTTTTGGTATAGGTATTGTTTAGTGAACTAACGTGTGCCGATGATTCTCCCTCTTGCTTTCTCTCTGTCATGTCGGCTTATTTGCTCTTTGTGATGCCGCTCCCCCTACAAACAAAGACACGCACATACATTTGAGGTGTGCTGTAGGCGTGTTGGGGAAAAGGGAAGAAAGCTGAGCAGGACTTAGCTGCTTGTTTTTTTTGACGTGGTGGTGAGCTATAGGGTGGAGCAGCTGCCAAGTATACAAACCAAGCTGCCCCTGTCCTATAACTTTTTTCCACATTTACAGCCAAAGGGCCAAGCCAAAGGACTTTAAAGAAGTCAATGATGGAACGGATCCCTTGTATTAAGTGCAATGAGCACACACACACACACACACACACACACACAGACACACACACACTCATTTGCGGGGGGCACTAATTGTGGTGGATACTTATTGCTGCCTGAATAACAGATGCTAATATTTCTGCTACACGCATCCTCCCACTGTACACAGGTCAGTGCTGAGAAGCAAATTACCATTGAAGAGGCCCCCAACATCCTGACCATCCACCTAAAGCGCTTTCAGTTTGGGGGCAAGGGCTCAAAGATCACAAAGGGAGTCAACTATGAGCAAGCGCTCAACCTGCAACCCTTCATGAGCAGGCCAGAGTGCGGCCCTCAGGTGTGTGTGCACGTTGTGTATATGTGTGTGTGTGTGTGTGTGCGTGTATGTGTGTGAGTGCGTGCGTGCGTGTGTGTACGTGCGTGAGGGTGTAGGTGGTACGTCATCTGCGCTTGTTGTGTGCCAATAGTACCAAAGCATGCTTTTTTTGTGTTATGTTTCGCGTGTGTGCCTTTGTGCGTATGTATACGTATGCTTTGTTGAATGGTGGAACTGACAAAGCGGCAGCAGTGTACGTACAACACTGGCACAGACCAGAATTTCCAGTGATTTATGGTGTATACACACAAATTGGAGAGCGGATGCCTAAGCACAGCACTCCTTAGGGCTTTGTGTGTGAGGTAACAGGCTTCCTCTTCTTCTTCTGGCCACATCCATGTCACATCCGTTGTTCATATCCATTTCGGTCACGTCTATTTCACTCACATCCATTGTTGAACCCTCCTGCCATGGAGGTGCCATAATCGTGATGCTGTATCCTGCGTCTGCCTGCAGTGGTATGACCTATCGACACACACGTTCTTGAACACTCTGTGCCAGGCAGCTTGCCATGAAGTTGTAGAGGTGCCATAATCGTGACACTGTATCCTGTGTCTGCCTGCAGTGGTATGATTTGTACGGCGTGCTGGTCCACCAGGGCCACTCCGTACACTCTGGCCACTACTACTGCTTTGTTCGGGCAGGCAACGGCATGTGGCACAAGTGCGACGACACCTCGGTGGGTTTATTTTCAGTGCATGTGGCACAAGTGCGACGACACCTCAGTGGTTTATTTTTAATGCATGTGGCACAAGTGCGACGACACCTCGGTGGTTTTTCTTAAGTGCATGTGGCACAAGTGCGACGACACCTCAGTGGTTTTTCTTTAGTGCATGTGGCACAAGTGTGACGACACCTCGGTGGTTTATTTTTAGTGCATGTGGCACAAGTGTGACGACACCTCGGTGGTTTATTTTTAGTGCATGTGGCACAAGTGTGACGACACCTCGGTGGGTGTCTGAAGTAGAAATGAGAAATAATCCCAGGTTGAATGCCTATGTAAACCAAACTGTGTGTGTGTGTGTGTGAACCTAACCAAACCAAAGCAAGGAAATGGACTGGGAATTTCAGACAACACCATGATGCATGTTGTGGAATTAGAAAGAAAAAAGCTAGACAACACCACGATGAGTGTATCAGAGTTAGAAAGGAACAAGTGAGGCACTGCAGTGTAAGTGCATCAGTTGTGGGCATGGCAGGGCGCTGATGTGATGATGCCGGCTAGCAATCTCATGAGGAATAGGCCGAGGCATACCCTACAGTGTGATTGTAACAGGCATTGAGTTTACGAATGCTTGCAAGACTTCAAGTGGTGCTGTGTTTTGGAGGAAGCGTGACCCTTCCAACTTGCTGTGGTCCTCAGTTGCTCTTACGTCTGTTTTGTTGACGTGTCATAGAATCAAAAGACAGGAAACAGCTGAAGCGTCAGGGGTGCCAGTGAGAAGAGCAACCATGTGGAATTGGCTGCAACTGACGTCTTTTGAGGTTTTATGTGTGTTGTTACATCAGTGATTAGTTGGTTGTGACATCTACCAGAGGTAGTATTAAAAAAGTACAGAAAAGGGATTTGACCTGGACTATGTATGTCCCCCAGTCAGGCAAATCAGCTTGCTGCCTTTTTTTCCCCAGCCACCCCTTTGGTTCAAGCTGTCTTGATCTCAACGCGCCTGCGTTCTGACATTATGCCGAAACTTGAAACCACGTAGCGGCTCTCCAAGCCAAATCTGAAGCATGTCCCCATTCAATGTAACTCAGTTCCCCATACTCATACTCACACACACACACACACAAACACACACACACACACACACACACACATGCGCGCGCGTATTTAGGTGGGCCAATGCTCAGAGCGTACAGCACTGGCGCAGCAGGCGTACATCCTGTTCTACATCCGCCGCCACCCTCGCCCCCTCACAGCAACACGCTCAGGTATGCACGCTAACACAACATGCTCGCCTACGTGCACACACTCTCTTAGACAGCATGCACCAGCTCTGCATGTGAGCATGCATGCAGCAACACACATGCGCTCATGCACATACCAATGCGTACTCACACGTACTCACATGTCAATCACCGACAGGTGCAGTGTCCGTGCGCACGGGTGGAGACTCTGCTGCAGACCCCAACGCTACCACCCCCTCCCCTGCACACGCACACGGGCCTGTGATCTCCAACGGCAATCACCCAAACCACCACCCCAACAGCAGCAACGGGCCAGGTCCGCAGGGGAATGGCCCAGTTAGTAAGACCCAGCAAGCAGCGTCGGATAAGGGTGGCAAGAGCAGCATCAGCAGGGTGGCTGCCGCCATGACACTTGCCGCGTCTGCTGCTGCTGCAGGTGCGCGTGTGTGTATGTGTGTGTATTTGCGCCCAAGTCTGAGTTTGCATATTGTTTCAGTGCTGGGCCCCCAGTCGGGCGAACAAGCACATTTCATCGTCATTACCATTTTTGTAGAATCACAAAATTACTTGTTGCTCTTGTTGCGTGCTCCCACGTCCCACGCACCTGCTCCAACCACAGCCCTGTTTGGCGCTGATGCAGACGTTTAGGACGTAACAGGGCACTCACAAAAAACAAACGCACACACATACATACACACTCATTCACATACATACTGACACACCAGTACACACACACGGACACACTCACACACACACACTCACTGGCGCACATACATACTCACATACCCGTGCACACACGTTTGTATACACACACGCCCACACTCGCTGCAGCAGCTGAGGAGGGCCTGGAGGGCGCTCCTGGGTTAGTGCTGGGGCAGCAGGGAGGGGTGGCAAGCAGCAAAAGAGGCCACCCTGACAGCGCAGCAGGTGAGGATCTGTGTTTGGAGTTCAATTTATAGGAGGTTGCATACGTTGCCGATCAGGATTTGTGTTCAACGTTTGGTTACATGCGTGAGAGTTTGTCCGTCGCATGGCAAGGCATGCACACACATACACGCACTCAAGCATACACACACAGTGCATGTAGGCATCATACACAAAAGGATGCACCCACATGCATTAGTCTCATGAACCACAAAGGGCACACACACACACACATACTCGCACACGCACAGACACACACACACACATGCACACAAGCACATACACGCATGCATTCACACACACACATATACACACATGCACGCACACACACACATACACACACATGAACACACACGTACTCACAAACACATACGCACATATGCACAGGACGAGCCACAGTGTTAGCTGCAGCAGCAGCACCTATTGCTGCCAATGGGGGTGTGAGTGTGGATGGTGGTGTGCTGCTACCTCCAAGTAAGAAAGCACGTAGTAAAGGAGCTCCTGTCGGGGAGGAGACAGAAGGGGGAGTGGTCAAGGGCAGCAGGGTGGCGGAGGGGCTGAAATTGAGCAAGCAGAGGCAGCAACAGCAGCCCAGCAGCTCAGCAGCTCCGCTGATGCGTGCATCCTCGATGCAGCAGCTGCAGGGAGAAGGGGAGGTGTTGTCGTCGCCAGGCTTGGTACACAGGTATGTGTGTCTGTGTGCGTGAGAGAATGTGCATGCAGGATGCTTGTGTGCGTGTGTTTGCAAGTGACGAGTTTGTGCGTATCGCAGTGGAGTGATTGATAGGAATTGTGTTGCGTTTGAGTGTGTATGTGGGTTGTGGGTGATAAAGTGTATGAGTGTTGGTTTATGCCTCTGCCTTGTCTGGGTGTGTGCCTGCCAGCTTAGCTCCACACATCCTGCATACAATTTGTTTTCTCTTAGGTATGTGGCATGTGTGCGGGACTGCGTGTGGCTAAATGTCAGCCGTGTCAGCACAGGGGTGCGCTCATATGCTGTCTCGGGTACAAGTTTTAGTTGTTGTGCAATTGTGATACTGCTCTCTTGTTTGCACACCTAAGCGGGACTCGATGAGGAATGACGACACGCACTGGGCACTGATATTCCATGATTGATGTGCATGAAATGGGGCCTCAGAAACCCTGGACACCGACCTCCTCCCTGCTTGTGTGTGTGTGTGTGTGTGTGTGTGTGTGCATGTATGTGTATGAGTTCTTGTGTGTGTGTGTGTGCTTGCGCATGTGCCTCAGCATGTTTGCAAGTCATCGCACGTGGATCATTCAATACCTGTCCTTATGTTGCTTGTGTGCGTGCACATTCCATAGCTATCATGACCACGCATGCCTGCTACGTCTGCCAGCTGGCCGACATGCCTTGATCAGAGGAATGACGACACGCACTGGGCACTGATATTCCATGATTGATGTGCATGAAATAGGGCCTCAGAAACCCTGGACACCGAGCTCTGTATCTACTTGCCTGTGCACACATAGTGTGTAACATGCTTGCATTCCACGTGCCGCATACTGCATGTGCATGCATGTTCTTGTGTTCCTCTGTGCCTGTTCGTGTATGATGCAGGCGTATGCGACAAAATAATCTTTCCTGTATTTGAATGAATCTACCAAAGGCTTGGCTTCCGACGCATTCAATGGTTCCATGCCCTTTTTTTGTAGAGGCGTCAGCAATCAGGCGTTCAAGCAGAGCTTATGGTACCTAAACATTGCCATTGACCTGCCGTTCACACGTAGGCATGTGCATCTGATCAAAGAGGAGTGATGACACGCACTGGGCACTGATGTTCAATGATTGAGGTGCATGAAATTCAGGGCCTCAGAAACCCTGGACACTGACCTCTTTCACCCATAGCACGCACATAGTAAACGCCATTGCCTGCACCTTAAGTAGGAACTGAAAATACTTTTCTGACCAAAAAACTAAAGGTTAAGCAGCCACCTTTGTAGCCAAACTAATATAACTAAACAATTTTGATCTGTATTTTCTGCTCGCAGTCCTGCCCCCCCACACAGCAGCAGCCGTGCAGGAGGATCAATGCCCAGAGTCAACACACTAGCTCGCATGGCTGCGCAGCTCTCCAAGTGCCACCTCAACTCAGGTGCGTGCGTGCGCGTACGCAATTCCTTGTCTCCTTTGATGCGCTACAGTGACAGTTAAAGCTGTTTGCATCTTATACGTTGATCAATTTCACACCAGCCTAAGTAGTGTTTCGCCATGTGCCACCTGGGTTCCTTACACATAAGACAGGGAGGGTTAGCCTGACGCGACATATTTGCTGTAGTGAAGAGCGCTCGCTATTTGATGCTTCTTTAATCCATGCCGATAAATAATTAATGAGCCACGTGCACAATAGAAGCAACGAGTGGAAAGAGCGCATGAAAACAAGTACAATACAAGGTGGCAACTTTAGTGTGATGTCAGAAGACTGTCTAGTATAGTTTTGAGTGGACCAGCCTTTCCTTGACTTGACCTGTCTGGTATTATTTGGAAGCATTGTCTATTTTTGGTGAACATAGCATTAGGAAGCTGACTCTGGCCTTTTGCACTTAGTAGCAACGATACCTTGCTACAGTTACGTCCCTTTGGGGTCCTGCCTGCTGTTTCGGCTCGTAGCCATTGCATGCCTGCTTTAGTTGCCTCAGTATGTTGCCTCAAAAGGGGACCCAGCGCTTGCAACCACTGTGCGCTTGTGGCATGTAAACGGAAAGCTGTGGGCACAAGTTGCTTGCTGTATAAGTAGGGTTGGCCAGAACCATATATATACGGTGTATATACGGTATTTTTGGCAGGAAATTCACCAAATATACGGTCATATACGGTGTATATATACGGTTCTGGCCAACTCTATGTATAAGCTTGTTCAGTGTACTGAATGAATCTTTCACTGGCGCCCCCCCAGGTTATGTGCACGTAACGTCCGGTTGCACCGCTAAGACTTCGTGTGTTGATGCTTTAAAAGGTAGAAGAGGACCGTACACGCATACACATGCATTGTCGCTGGTATAAAAGGCACAAGCGCAAAAGCACTCACAAACATGGACACCTGTACAAAATGTGCACAGGCCGCTTCAACACCACAAACGCGCTCATCAGCGTGCACCAGGGCCACAGGAACCAGAGGCTTGCACGAGAGCAACGAGCAAAGGGGCGATCTGAGATCAAGCAGTCAACCAAGCAAGAGCACCAGGTATGCACACAGCTCATGTCACCAAAATTATCTTAGCCTACTTAGAGTATCCTCCAGAAAACATTGGTGCCTTTGGCATGTCTCTTGTTATACAATGAATGTGCACTTGAGCATGCACACACATACATACACACATAGATACATGTATACGCACACAGTACGTACATGCGCACACATGTAGACATTTACGCATAAAGGATTACACACATATGTATAAATATACACTAATAATAAGCAGGAGTCATCAGAGCAGCTGCAAGGGGAGGGCATAAAGCACGAGGAGGAGAGGCCCGCATCACAGAGCAGGCATCGTAGCAGCCACAGACACGCACCCACGAGTATTGAAGATAGCGAGTTTATGAGCATACCACCCTCCCAGCTACAGCAGCAGCAGCTACATGGTGGCAGAAGGAAACGAGAAAGTGAAGGTGAGGTACACTCATGCTCTCTCTCTCTCTCTCTCTCTCTCTCTCTCTCTCTCTCTCTCTCTCTCTCTCTCTCGTATGCACATATACACAAAACATGCACGTGCACACACATACACACATGCACACACACACACTCTGTTGCACACACACATAAAAAGACACATTACATGCACCTGCAATTCACATACAGAGGATGAGGCCCCGCACGGCAGTGTACAAAACGGGGGAGGAGCTAGTATAGAGGGCTTGCAGAGAGGGTCACGTAACAGGGACCAGCAGCAGCAACAGCAAGGAGATGGAGAGCAGGTGTTGGTAGGTGCAGACGCTGCGCGGTTGTTAGGGGGGGTGGCAAACAGTAAACGTGGGGGCAAGCCGGCTGGGATGCAAGCCTGGGGGGATGTGGACCCTGGCATGGCACAGCAGCAGGCCCAGGCACTGGCAGGGGGCTCGCAGCACAATAAACGCAGCAGGTGGGTGAGTGACTTAATCTTTGAATCCAAGATGGTTTGAAGCTAAACTCCCTGAAAGGCTGTACTTAGAAAACGTGCAGATCCCCAAAATTGGATGACAGGAAGCTCTTTTAAGGACTGTTCAAATAATTCGCTTGACTGGTGAACCTGTGCCAGCCCTTTTTACTTGCGTTATGGTGTTTTCCAGTGACAAAGGCGTCCAACAAAAAGAAAATTGAACCACAAGAACAAAGCAAGGATCTGTACTTCTACAGGCCGAGGATTTCTGTGGATTACCGCGATTCCTTGATGGCGTGGAAACTTATCTAGTTCAGCCTAAAGCCCTCGTCATGTATTTAAATTATTGGTATCTGCCAGTGATGTGGCACTGCAGTTTGAGATTGTGCAGTGTGAGTGATAAGTGTCTCTTATCAACTTTTTTTTAAACAATTGAAAAATCGTTTCTGCATCAGACCACGGGCTGTTTATCTTGAACAAGGATCACATTTCCGTATATGTCTCACCTTCGTTGGCATACGTGCCCGCGCTTTTAACTTTATAGACACTTTGCAGCAAACACGTCCTAGTTTCATGGTTTGCTTTCAAAAGCTTTACCGCGTGAAGGCCACAAGCAGATCAAAGTTTATAATTCTACCTACTTACCTATGCTCGCAGGCAGCTTGATGTATGGGACCAAGAGTACGATGCAGGCAAGACCAAAAAAGTGCGTGGCCAGGACCGAGGGGGCTCAGACCTGCACGCAGGTGGCAACGCATTCCAGGTGTGAATGTGTGTGCACGCGTGTGTACGTGCATGTTGAACATTATTTACCGGGCTAGGGAATTTTGCAATTTCTGTGAGCATCTTCCCTGGTGTCTCTCACTTGCACCATATGTGTACATCTGACAATGTGCAAGTGTTGCCCTGCGTCACCCCCATCCCTCCCCTCCTCACACACACACACACACACACACACACACACACACACACACGCACACACACACACACACACACACACACTCACTCACTCAAGCAAACAAGCAAATTAACAATACGAGTGCTCAAACGCACAGCACTCACAGACACATCTAACACATGTATACATGCTATACATGCTTTCCACTCAAACGCAAGGTGATCAGCCTGCCTTTAGCACCCGGGTTACGATCAAACCTCTTGGCAGCAGGATTCAGTAATGTGCATGATTTAAGGTGCAGCCCTCCCCTTGAGTTGGCTGCAGGTTAGTCAGCAGCTCTTCTTTGCATCGCCTCTTTGATGATAACCATGTTGAATGGGATAGGCTGGATGGGCAGATCGTGGCAAGCAATTCTCATATTCACGTCACACACGCCTTGCCAGCTGCTGGGATCAGCTTTGACGATGCCCAGGAAGCCTTGCGGGCAGCAGCGGGGATCTCAGCCAACCGGCAGGCAGCAGGTGTGTGTATGTGTGTGTTGACGTTTCCCTGGCACTTCTTATAGTACACCGTTGAGCTCGCCTCTAAGCCTTTAATGGTCCCAATATGATGATAGCAACGTTTAATTGGCCCCATTGCGTATTGCTTGACCTGTTTTCCTTATCGTTTTCCCTTCCCATTGCCAATTACCCTTTTTATTGTGGTGCCACTGGCCTTCACCTTCCAGCAGCCAGCTCGGCTTTGGACCTGCTGGCCGTGCAGCAACCAGGACAGCAGATCGTCACCTTTTGTGCTGAATTGGACAGGATCTTAGGGGGTGGTATTTCATGTGGGCAGGTCACGGAGTTCTGTGGAGTGCCGGGTGTGGGCAAGACGCAGATTGGGTGGGTGTGTTTGACAGTGTCAAAGTTAAGTATACTACAAAGCGCATGCCTGGTCCTGTATCCCAGAAATTGATTTTGTGATCAATAAGAGTGTGTTGTGTAGGGTTTTCAATTGCTGCAATTGCAACAATGAGATACGTAAACGTGCAAGTTTGCATGTTTTGAATCTGATATCGTGCTTGAGAGTGTGTGAGACTGTGCGAGTGCGTGTGCACACAATTGGTGCCGTGTCCAAAACTTCTAATTTCAGATATCAAATATCTGCGTGCAACAAGCGTGTGAATAGGCGTGACCTAGCAATGGCCATATTTTTCTGACCTTGCTGCAGGATGCAGCTGGCAGTAGACGTTCAGATCCCAACAGAGTTCTTTGGAATGGGAGGAGGGGCTGTGTACATAGGTGCGCAATTCAATTCTGCACTTTTCAGCTCATTTGTGTTTTAAACCATAGATAAAAGGTCGAGGCTCTTCATGCAAAGAGCATGTGCTTACTCCAGTACCCATCTACCAACGAAGGTGAAGTTTGTACTAAACTCGTTGTGTCTCATTTAGGGCTGGCCTGAATATAATCGTATGACTAATTTAGGTGTATGCAGCCTACTTTAGAGAAAGTTTCAAATTACAAATTACGGTTACATACGGTAACATGTACACAGTTCCAATACTAGCCTCAATAGAAGTGACAAGAGGAGATCTGGAAAGTATAGGACTGTGCTCGTTTTCCCCCTGGGGCAGCTTCTACTGCAAGCACAGTGGAAGTTTTTCGGTCCCAGGAAATACCTCGGTCTCTTTTTACTCGCTTATTCAATTTGCCGTAGAAGTGCTATGCCTGATTCATGCAATTGGGTGCTTCATCTTCTTATCAATGTTGTGGGGGTGAAACATTTGCATGTTTAACATTTGATTAAAAGGCAATGCAATGTTAGAGGTGTTGTGGGCAGACTATCTGCTTCTGTATCCCTGAGTTGCCCATTCCGGGCTGAGACAAAGAAGTAAGCAGATTGAAGCAGATGCACAAACCCTCACACTCACACACATACACGCCCAGACACGGAAGGCAGCTTCATGGTAGACCGGGTTGCGGAAATTGCAGCTGCTGTTGCCCAGCACATCCAGCACTTAGCTACCACCTCAAAGGTTCGCCAAAACCCGCTTGCCGTTGCCCAGGTGTGTCTGTGTGTGCGTATATTGTATATGCTACAGCAACATAAGCCTGGTAGATTATAGACAATGCACAGATCGAGGAAGTTGATGTGCATACGAGTATACAAGAATAGCAATTGTTATCCACCGTCTCTTTGTCTGGACATGCGCAGGCTCAAGCCTTTACGACCAACAGCATCTTAGAAAATATCCATTTATTTCGTGTGCACAATGTGACTGAGCAGGTACGTTTACAGTCGCTCAATCGTAGAAGGTGATTATGTTTTGCCAGGACATTCCACATTGCTACGGATAAGGATATTCAGTTGCAAGCGTAACCTTTAACAACCTGTGATTGTTGCAGATCGCACTCGTCAATGTTCTGCCAGAATACCTTTCTCAAAATCCAAACGTAAGTGGCGGACACTCTTTCCTTCTGGCTTCATTGTTGGCTGCCCATTACACTTTTTGATCTGAGCCTTAGAAAAGACAGTTGATAAGGAAAAACATAGGAAAAGCCTGTCTTACTTGCAATGCAGGTTCATCTGATTGTGGTAGACAGCATGACCTTCCATTACAGGCAGGACGTGCTAGATCTGGCAGCTCGGGCCAGACAGCTCACCCGCGTTGGCCAGGACTTTATGGACCTTGCAGAGAGGCACAACATTGCGGTACGGCAAGAGTGCTTGCCATGACCTGGAGAGACACTGTGAATGAGATCAAGCGCAAAGTTTCCATCTCTGTTAAGCGTACCAAACCTGTACAGCTTTTGAAAAACGTGGGTTTCTTGGAGGTTGCCTATGCCACTTGCGTAATTACACCTGGAAATTTTCTGTTTCGGTTCTCATGTAAGCGCTCACCTATTGTAACTCGTCAAACTCACTGCTACTTGTTTCACATTTGCTTGCAGGTTGTTTTCACAAACCAGGTCACGACGCGGGTCCTCAAAAATGAGCAATCAAAGTTGATTCCAGCCTTAGGTGCGTCTTAAAAGCGCACCTTCTTTTAAGCGTTAAATTGCCTATCCTCTCCATTTCATGCAAGGTGTCTGCGAGTCTAGTTCAGATGAGAACATACTACAAAGGTGCTGGGACCATTTATGGTCACAACAAACTTCCTGTGTTTCACACACCCTTTTCATCATGCCACCGAGAGTCTAGCTGTAAAAAATGCATATATTTTGCCTTGGTCTGTATGTCTGCCTCCACAATCATCTTCTCAACAGAAAAATCTGTCTCACATAAAAAATTTGGCTATAGAACCCCTGAATGTAACCATAATCATCCGCAGGAGAGAGCTGGGGGCAAGCTGCCAGCACACGTGTCATCCTGCACTGGCAAGGCAATCAGAGGTGCGTTTGTTCCGTTGCTTGCCTAAGATATCTAATACCCGAGGTGTGCCAGTAAAAATAGGAAAGTAAACAAGGAAAGGCTCCGCTGGTAGAGTTAATACATCCATCGTAATGAAGAGGAGGAGCACTGACACTAGCACCTGCAAGCCCCTCACCACTAGGATACATTAATTGATCCTTCCACGGATTAATTGATGGGTTTGTATGAATTATTGCGTTTTGACCCTTCCTGTGGCAAGAATGAGCCAGCTCAGAAGTAGGTCGAGGATGACATGAACCTAAATCAGTGGCACGAGGGCAAATTTAAGAAGTACTTTTATCCTCCCGAGAAGGAAATCATGTCTATTTATCCAAGTTTAAACAAAAAGCTAAACCTTATTTTCCTGAAGGATTATTTCTCTCCCCTAGTATTTAACTAACGTGCGGATACAGCTCTTATTCTACAACCCTGTGTTCCCCGGATGCAGGTTTGCTTACATCCACAAGTCCCCGAGCATGCCCGCCGCTGCTGTCCCGTTCGAAATACTTCCCAAAGGAGTCAGATGACTGTGAACTCCATTTCTATGGGTTTTAATAACAGATTTGAAGGACTTGTTCTCTGATTTAGTGTAATTTACAAAGGGGTTTACAAAGGGGGGTAACCGGCAGCCACATATGTTGGGCTGATAGGCATTGCTGGATCAGCCAGCGTAAAGTAAACGTAATGTTGTAAAAAAATGAACTGGTCTCAGCCAGTGCCATATTGTTCTCTAAGGAAGTGATAAGCAAGGAGTGATGAATGAATGATGAAAGGCAAAACCTGGCAATAAAAGGAGCCTGATGGAAAGCCATAACAAGCAGTTCAGTCGTGTTAACTGAACATATACCAGAATGTAAAACCCAAGGGGAGGAAGGGAGCGCCACATTAGAGACCCATGACTGTTCATGCAAACAAATTGGAAGTTGAGTTCAAATATAACATTTTACTTTCAACAGTGCACCAGCATGTGCGTTCTAAGAAAAGCACAAGAAAAGTGTTGGAAGGAAAAAACCTTCGCCTCAAGTTGTTAGGTTGTTTGAGCCCCATCCTGGCCTAGATGGTTGCTGCACATACATAGAAACTCAACCATCTCAGTCCACACTCCCGTGATGTTCAAGGAGGAGCTGGCGAGCGACTGTCTCTTTTGTGTGTGCGCGGATGTGTGCCGCCCAGTCCTCCTTGGTCCTGAAAATACAGCTTGGGTGAAACGGACTCCACCGTGGGCCTCCGCTGGGACGAGGGCCACCACCTCACGATTTTGGCTTGCATTTACATTTTTGCTATTTCCTTTTTTATTTCCCCATAGTGCAATTTACCTGATCATAATCATTAAAATACGACCCGGATCCTCGCGTCTTCGGCATTGCCGGTGTACCAAATCATTAAATTGTGATAATAACTGTATACCATGCGATATGTCATCACGATATACCTAGATTTTAAATGAATGTTTGCAAGCTCTTGCTGTTTAACCCTTGATGGCTCCTGAAGTGGCATGTGATGAGCAGCAAACTGTCACGCAGAGAAATGCAAACCTCACTAGCATTCCGGCGCAGGTGAGGTTGCACATGTGCGCGAGGTGTACACATGTGCGCGAAGTGGTATAAGGAACATTCATGCAGTGCTTAACACAGCAATCCAAATGTGCACAAATAGACACCTACCGATATCTTTAGAATGCACATGTGCACGGGCCACGGACGCAGCACAGATGTCCATTCTAGCTTCAGTTTGTCAGCCTAAGCAAACAGTTTTAACGGAGCTCTGGAGATATTGTGTCGCTTTGCTTAATACCTTTAAGGCATACTTAACAACACTGTGCACTGTGAACATGGTTCAACAGCTTCAGCCTGAGTGGGTGTTAGTTATGGGGAAAAGAGTTGCCAAACTCTGGTGTTGGTCTCAGCAGTTGTCTACCTACCTACCTAGTACCTAATTAGGCAAACTGGCTTGAAATGCGCTCGTAGTTAGGGTCTTTCCGTTGCGTGACAGTGGGAGATAGAAGATAGCTAGATGTAACAGACATAGTTCCCTCATGCCTCCTCTCAAGACCATCCGGCACCTGTGTTCAGCATGTACTTTTGAAAGCCTGCCTGCCTGCTAGTATTCCTACACTAGCAGGTTGATAACATAGTGCACCTAATTCAAGCACTGTTCAAAGCGGGACGGAATGCAGCCCTAAATGAACGTGTAGGGTTCCAATTTTGCCAAATTATTTGCAAGTCATTTCAGTGAAACCACGGGGCACGGTTCCTTGTAGACTAGCGTCAGGCCGGTGTCCGGTGCATACGTAGGCAAACCTCTGCTGTCCGTTAGGCACAGTCACTTTTCACTTATCACTCATCACCACCGCTTTCCAATAGGCTTTTCAACCAGGCCTCAAGGTCCTGGATCTCTCATCCAATGACATCGCTTTGATCCCGGCTGGCATTTTTCCGAAGCTCAGTAGGGACCTGGAAGTATGTGACCTCAGTAGGAACAGCTTGGTACAGCTCCCAGAGGACATAGCATCTCTCCAGTAAGTCTGTATGCACTTGTATGCATACTAACACACACACACATGCGCGCACACACAAACACACACTTTGTGTTTGTCATAATCACCTGACAGGTTTGAATACTTTCCATGTATCAAATCCAGAGCTGCATTACTGTTTCAGAACGAAATGCTTTTGCTTGTATCCTGCATGATCTACTCATTCTCAAAGCCGTTGCTTTCACTTTTTCCACAGATAAATGTCTGCCTCTTCAAAACAAAAAACCCTCCTTGCAGGAAGCTAAAGAAACTCAGCGTCGCACACAACAAGCTCAACGAAATTCCGGGATCCCTCTGCCAGATTACTAGCCTCTATTGGCTGAACGTGAAAGGCAATTCAATACAGCACCTAGGGGGCAACGTTCGATTGTGGTCCAGGTTGCAGGTGCGCGTCGATCTTGTTATGATCTATGACCAATGCGTCCATGTGTTTTTTCTCAGGCGTTCAGTTGTAATCTATCTAAAATGCATGTGGGATCCTATCCGCATCCAGGCTGTGCTGTTATCAATGCCACCTCATGCATAAGCTCAAGTCAAAGGCACGACTAGGCTGCGTTGTCCCTGACTTTGTTCTTAGCTACACTCAAACACAGGCAGACAAATTCACACACACACACACACACAAACACAAACACACATGTGTGCACAGATACACACACATGCACATACACGTAAAGATGCTAACGTTTCCAAACACAGGTGCTGAACGTGGCCAACAATGATTTAGAATTCCTGCACCCTGATGTGGGCTGGCTTCCCCTTAAAGAGCTGCACGTCTCTGGCAACCCTCGCTTGCGCATCCCAAACACGGTCTTAGAACACGGGGTCAGGTAAGCGACAAATATCCAAATGATGCTAGCTTGCACTTGAAAGCTTGCGCATCCCAAGCATGGTCCAAAAACATATGGGGTCAGGTGAGCGACAAATATCCAAATGATGCTAGCTTGCACTTGAAAGCTTGCGGATCCCAAGCATGGTTTAAAAACATATGGGGTCAGGTGAGCAACACATGGATGCTCACGAGGTGGGTAGCTTGCGCTTGATTTGTAAGACACCATGCAGCAGACCTTTGAAGGAAGGGATCTTCGTACCCCAACACAGACCAGACTGTCGTGACCTCCGTGGAGACCAAGGCGATGGTCAAGATCCTCATCAAGAATTGAGAGCAGGATTAAGAATTTGTGTGGTGTACACGGTATTGCCGAGTTGCAAATGAGGTTGGCATCACTAGTGGCTTTGAACAATTTCTGACGTGTGATGCTAACGGTCGTAACCAAGGTAAAAAATTCATTCACAATATGTTTTATGGGTGCTCTTTAAAAGTGGCAGACAGATTCTGAAGGGTAGCACTTTTTGAAGTTGCTTCTTGCTATGGAAGGATGTGATCACGCTTAGTGTGTTGACAGTGCACAACACTGCAGACTACACACGTAGCCTTTTCTTTCCAGATGTATGCCCAATCTTTGAATACCACCATATTGCCTAAACTGTTATTGCTGCACCTCCAACTGCAATTTGCCAATCCTAAGTGTCGAGTACGCTTTGGCCGCCAGTGCCATCATCATTTATCTCCAGGTCTTTGTGCAAGCCGCATTGCCCAGAGTGTCAGTGCTCCACCCCTAATTGCACTCTGCCAATCCCATTTGTGTGGCTCATATTTGTTCGCCAGGGCCATCATCAGTTATCTCCAGGTCATGTGCGAGCAGCATCGTTTGGTGGAGCAGCACCTCAGCAAATTCACGCACCCTGATTCAGAGGCTATCGAGGAGGTGAGGCCTGGCCAAAATGCTGTGGCAGAACTTTACGGTTTACTCGCAGAGCCAATCAAGGTCTTTCTTGACCAGCCAGAAGCCAACCGTTCTGACCCACAGGCGGCTGAATCATGGTTGCATGGTGTTGTTGTTGCCTCTAGGAGGTGAGACTTCACTGAGACTCTCTGAAAATCCTCTGATAATCTTGATCGAGGTTTGCTCACTCTGCTGTGCTTTCCAAGCTTGTGCACATTTAAGGCTGTTGAGGGGCAAAGGAATGCAGAAGCACAAGCTGTTGTGCAGACACAGGGGCTGTCCTAGTTTTCATTAGTCAAGGTGTGTCGTGTGAGAGTTGCTGATGATATCATTGTTACTGCGACTAGTGTGCTACCTTTTTAACACATGTGGCTTGAGCACTGCCTTGGTACTGTCGAGTGTTTTGGTTTCTAAGCATCATGCCATCGGCTTACACGCTGCTAAAAAGCTCTGACACACATTCTACACTTCGAGGCACACGTCTTATTGCTATTCCTTTGTCCAACTTTGCTCTGCAGCAAACTAAGCTCCCATTGATGCATTACTCATTACTTGTTGTGTCTGACGTCCTGTGTTCAGCAGTTGAAGAGAGTGGTGTGCCGCCTGTGAGAGTGCAGATGAACTGCACACTGGTGTTGTATTGCACTGATTGCTCATGGTTATAAAATCACTATTGCACTGTCGTACTGCTCTCTGCAGCCTGCGTTCAGCCACGGGGGTAGGGCAGTAGAGCAGGGAGGTCTGTCTGTGGAGCAGCGCACTGCTGAGGCGGCCAGGTGTGGTCTGTGGCTCTGTTGTTCTTCTTAGTCCCTGTTCATTTATTGTGTAAGCATGTGTGTACGTGCCTGTATGTGTGCATTGTGCATTTGCGTGTGTGTGTGTGTGTCTGTAAATGCATTTGTATTGTGTGTGTGTGTGTGTGTGTGTGTGTGTGTGTGTGTGTGTGTGTGTGTGTGTGTGTGTGTGCAAATGTGAGCATTCGTGTAAGATTATTTGTCAAAGTAATAAACACAAACTTTGAAGGGACAAAGACTGTCTGGGAACGCAGTATGAGAAATGATTAAGCACGCATCCTTACATGCACAAACAAAACATACTCACAGCCATCCAAAATATTTGGAATGCCTTCTCTTTAAAAGAGCACTCACACACACGCGCAGCACTGGCATCTTAGATTTCAAGGGCTGTGCCACACCAGATGCCTTGAGTATAGCCCATCGAGACTTGCATTCAGTGTACGTTGCAGATCTACGCAGCAGCAGGTATGTACGGAACAGGGCGTGTATGTAATGGGTATGCATTCATCTTTGCAGAAGTAAGTGTCATGTGTACTCGTTACATGTCTCATGTATGCTGCATTTTCAAAGCCAGTGCTTTTGCACATCATAATGGCATAGAGTCTTGATATTGCAGGAGGGAAGAATATGAGTTTGGGTGGGTATATGCTCGTATATTGTATGTGCATGGTCTGTTGTGTGTGTGAACTTGTGGGTGCGTGTGCTCTTGCTTGTGCAGCTTCCTCGTGGTAAGTTGGCTTGGCGTGTGTAGTTTAGTTGAGTGGGGTAGAGCAAGGTATGCGCAGAGTAACAGTTTGGTGAGATGTGAGTTTGGGGAAGCTTGATTTAAATTCAATTTGCCAACATAATTGCCGTTAGAAAGACACCAGTACTGAATTCTTACTATTTGGAAATGGTCTACACAGCAATGTTATATTGAGAGATGGTTACCAGACAGCGGCTCAGGACCCCACGTTTTTGCACGCTTACCATGTTTGACATTGCTTGCTTGCATCTCACGCATTTTGCTTGGTACACTGCTTGCACCATACACCTGTACAGTTCTAGTGACGTTTTTCTGTTTGCAGGTGTACGTCCCTGGATGCTCGCACGCTTTCCTTTGAAAGCCTCATAATACTAAACGCTAGCTTCAACAAAATCTCCACTCTGGCAGAAGGTAGGCTGGTTACAAAAGCCATGGACTGATGAGCATGCAAACATATGCGCACACCTGCAACAATTCCAGTTGCCACAAAGTCTTTGCTTTGTCACAAAATAGGTTGCACGTGAGACTTTGTTTTGATTAGCAAGCATGGACGCACTAGTGCACTGCAGGCAAGCCTTGATCCTTGTAAGGCTGGTCACAGCAACACAAGGCCGCGCTGGATTGAGGCTTTGCATTGATAATACAAAGTAGTAAATTGCAATCCATGCTGGTTTAAAGCAGTTATGCAACGATAACACAACAGATTGCACATTACACAGCCCTCACTGTAAGTTGTTATCAACCGCCAAGGTAGTGCATCCCTGACACACAAATACACACACTTGCACACACACACATGCATGCATGTATACACACTTGCATGCAATCACCTCCACGCCTGCCTCCTCAAATAACGGTGCAACATCAGTAAGACCACAAGTAGACGTGAAGGGCTGGTTGGAATGCATGTAAAGTATTTCTATTCAGAATTATCCGTCAGGAACTTCTTTGTGTGATCAACATGTCAAAGTGTGTCATACCACTCTCACAGGTGTTGTGCCGTTTAGCCTGGGTGTGCTGAACCTATCTTTTAACATGCTCAAGGGACTGCCTACATCATTAGGATCTGCTCCCGTGCTGCAACAGATGTACCTTGCAAACAACGAGTACGTGTCTGGCAGGGATGATTGGACATTGCGTATTGCAGCAAAGCTGGATGCTTAAGTAATATGCAGCTTGATTGCATCCTCTGGGGCTTCTGCAACAGATGTGCCTTGCAAGCAAACAGAAAGTGTCTGGCAGGGATGAATGGACATTGCGTATTGTAGCAAAGCTGGATGCTTTAATAAGATGCAGTTTTATTGTTTATTGAGCTGCAGCAACATATGTGTTTTGCAGACAAGCAGTACGTGTGTGAAAGGGATGGTTGGGCGTTTTGCTGGATGGTGTATCATAATACAAAAAGCAGTGAGGCCTCAACGTATGACAGTGCAGCAATTGTGTGATTGATAAGGGAAAGACAGAACGTCGTTTCAGTGTTTGTAAAGCATGCTTGAGTGATCCCTATCCTTGATTGAGAGCAGTGGCCAAAGGTGCATATATATGCACATTTGTCTACTACATTTTGCATGGCTACTTTGGATTTAGTGCAATGAACGTGACTTGGTATACTGCATGCACACTTCTGTGCAGGCTTACTGACCTGCCAAAATCTTTCGCTCTCCTACCAATAGTGGACCTCTTCTTGTCTGAAAACAAGTTCACACATGTCCCGAGCGCAATCCTGGGTATGAAGCAACTCGCCAAGCTATCCATAGCCTGCTGCAAACTTCAAGAGGTGCGGCAATGACTGTGTTGACACATTAGGGCTAATCTGTCACAAGATTTTTACGCTAGGTTGATTTTTTTTTATGTATGCAGATTTGGAGTATGCCACCATAGCCAGCAAGTTACTAGACATAGCTAAAGTGCCAAGCTAAAGCTAGAATGTCTGTACATTTCAGCACTTCTCTGTTCTTTACTTGCCCATAATGTATAATTCACTTGTTTTTGCACCTACACTGGAAGCTTTCCTCCCTGTGAAATGGCATGTTTGCATGCTAGCTCACCCTGACTGTAAAGAGAAAAAATGAAAGACGCTGTCAACAGCAAAAGCACACGGAAAGCATGATTAGAAGTGCATTGGTGCCCGCTTGCTTAAAGCCCTCATCACGAGTGGGAAAGGTATACTTAAGAGGTGAGGTTGTAAAGGTGAGTGCAGTAGCACCCATGCCCACGTGACTTAAAGCATTTCCAGGACCATGCACAGAGTAAATACGGTCATTGTAGCAGGGAGGCGTCCCAGTCTTGTACAGTGTGTATGTGCTGCTATGGTTAAGGTTAAGGTTACATCACTATATGTGCTGCTAAAACCTTACATGACTGCGCCTCCTCGCCTCACATCCAGGTGCCTGAGGGGCTTGGCAACATCACCAGCTTACGCTTTTTAGATGTCAGCTTTAATGAGCTCAAGGACCTCCCTGAGGTGTGGTTTAAAGGATGTTTGGTATGCTCCACACAAGCAACACACACACACACACACAGAGAGAGAGAGAGAGAGAGAGAGAGAGAGAGAGAGAGAGAGAGAGAGAGAGAGAGGGAGAGAGAGAGAGAGAGAGAGAGAGAGTGAGAGA
>Ga0307948_1000181_pt1 | contig 42862 bp, 48 predicted proteins | sample OrgLakmetagen280_FD_201824 | JGI IMG/M metagenome (GOLD analysis project Ga0307948, IMG submission 201824) | Saline water microbial communities from Organic Lake, Antarctica - #280 | ecosystem: Environmental > Aquatic > Non-marine Saline and Alkaline > Saline | place: Antarctica: Organic Lake...
TCTTTTTCTTTCTGAGCTTATGGATTTATTTGTGGCTGGCCGAGACCAGTCAGCAGCCGATCAGCCAAACAACCTGGCTGAAGGTCACCCCCCATTGTAACCATTGTAGAAGGATTTTCTCAGGGCCTGCTATTCTGATGGAGGTGTCAGCGATGCTTTAGAAGGGGGAAATCACTTATTAGCATTTACATTTTTGCCGGCTGAGAGACCAGCAAAAAATCCCATTGGCCCAACTTAGTGACCGTCTCTTGCCCTTTGTAAAGACAACCTGAGTAACTAGCATGTATGGCCAGTAAGCATGGTAATCAAGCCAGCCAGCAAATATGTGGATGCGCTTCTCCTAAGTAGGATGTGTCCGATGTGTTATCTTACATGCATGCTTGGCTAAGCGCCTTTGAACATGGGTATAAGTAAGAGATAGAAGCAAAAGATTGAAATGCATAATTCACAATTGAAAATTGAAGAAAATCTGAAGGCTCAGCCGATTGTCCATCTATTGACGCATTGAAGCGCTCACTAGTTCCTACACACTACAGTGAGCGTAAAGGAAACAAGTATTCGTGCCTCAACTGTACAGGAAAATGTCAGAGATGGTAGTTATCGTGCCAGAGGAGGAAACAGAGAAAATTGGGCGCTTTGCACAGTCTGAAGCAATTTCTGGCAATCATCAAGCAGTGTCGAGTATCAAAACTCACAAAAATAAGCCTGCCAACAGGCTGGCATCGTACCCCAAGCATGAGGAGGAAGAAAATTGACAATATGGCAGGTGCTGACTAAGGCTACAAAAAGTAATAGAAATTGATGAAAGCAAAGACTACTTCCATTCATTTTAATTCAGGTGTTGCCAGCAGGGCGCATGAAGCAGTGCAACTTGTTGGTTATGCAGGCCAAGAAAGGTGCTTCCTTTTGGCCTGCGCGTCACAGCAAGCACACAAGCGCATGCACCCCCTGGAGCAAAATGGTATTAACATACTACCAACCAAACAACACCACACTAAACGGCTCTCCTGACATCCTACGACAACATCTCCCTGTGCACACATAGCACACATACACATACACAAGCACACACACACACACAAATGAATTGCTCCCTGAACTTCTGATGACAAAGCAGCAGACCTTCTGTGTGTTCTCCCCAATTTAGTTCTGCAGTCGAAAGGAGCACCAGCAAACGTCCCGAGCTGCCAAGCATGTACGGGTGCTACCAACACAGTCGGTTGAGCTACCACAGCAGGACGCCTGGCACATACTTCTCAATGAGCCCCTCGTAGTATTTGTGGAGCTCTGGGTCCTTCAGGCGGGCATGGTCTGGAATGGGCACGCGCCTGCGCAGTAGGGAACAAGCAAGTACAGGAGCTGACAACCCGTGTGACTTCAACTTCAGCTGTCCTTCAGCATGATGGTGTTGAGGCTTGAACATTGACAATGGCGAAGGTTTGTGTGCAGTTCAGGCTTGTGCAAATACGCCGTACTAGAGCGATTTTGACCATACTTACGGTACCATACCGTAATACGGCGTACCGTACTGAACAAAGACGGTCGAGTTGACTAGTACGGTCTCGAACCGTACAGGACGGCAGTCACCGTACAGTGCGATTTTGGTGTAATTTGGTCGTTTGGCTCCAATTTCGGCCCAAAACACTTGTTTTCGTTTTGCAACAATTGTTCAAGTATTGAATGCTATTTGTTAACCAGGAATCAAGTACTGCATCCTACTTTGAGTTTCCATGCAAGCCAATGCTGGGCCCTTCCCCCGAGCTGATGAAACCCCAACCCAGCCTCAGGGTCGTCCAGGGAAGTATTGTGAGGCGTCAACACATGAGAGGAGCATGCGGGAGGTGGAAATGGAAGGTGTTGGGGCAGAGAGGCCTTTCTGGTGCCAACTTTGCACTGGCAGTGCCAGCCCCCGAGCTGATGGAGCCCCAACCCAGCCTCAGGGTCGTTCATGGAAGCATTGTGTGGCGTCAGCACATGGGAGGAGCACACCGGGGAGCGAAAATGGGAGGTTGGGGCGGAGAGGCCATTCTGAGGCCAAAATTGCACTGGCAGTGCCAGCTTGGCACCGTACCGTACACCGTACCGTATTGTATCGTCTAGACGGTAAAATACGGTCGCTAAAATTCGGAAATACGCCGTCTTTTACAAAAAGACGGTCCGTACCGTACTCACTGTACCGTACCGTCTGACCGTCTGTGCACAAGCCTGGTGCAGTTGCAGCATGGGTCATGCTGGCTACATCCTTGCACTGTTACACGCGCGCACACCCACCCACAGAAACGCACACACACTTTTAAACAGCGACATCCTGTCTTGAATGAGCCCCGGCCGTTAAAACAACAATTCTTATGAACGTAAACAATACCTGTAGGTGATGATGCGTTGGAAATCTCTCAGAAGGGGTAGCAGGGCCTCGTCCTCTGGGCTCATCAAGTGCTGGTATGCGCTGCTGCCTGCGTGTGTATGTGCGTGTATATCTCAGTAGAAAACTTGTTGGACTGAAGGCCTTTTTTTGTAAACCTTGTATGTGCGTGTGTGAGCACGGGTGGTTGTCTGTGTGTGTATATGTGAGCAGGGCCTCAACCTCTGGGCTCATCAAGTATTGGCAATTGGCAGGCACCGCTGCCTGCGTGCTTAAAAGACCAGGCAAACGGCATTTCCTGCTGATATCTAGGAGCATGGTGTACATGGGGCTCTGACAAATGCACAGGGCTGGATATGAATAGTATGACCTTCAGCAGGGGTCTGACGCAGGGAGGAGCAAATCAACAATGTTCAAATAAACCATTTCATACACAGGAACGTATGGTTGGACTCCCACCAAGTGCTGATAGGTAAGGGGCGTAGCAGTACAAGCGTGACAAAGACACTAGAATAAGGTAGGGTAGGCCTGAAGCACACCTATATTAGGCAGACACTTGTACAAGGATGGCCAGAACCGCAGACAAATCCAAACATATCAAGTTTGAGCAGATACTTGCACAAGGTTGGCTGAACCACATATGTATATATATGTAGGCAACGCTTGTTTATGGTTGGCCAGAACCACATATGCCAAACATATACCATCTGCATTGGGTTAGACTGAATACACACACATACAAACTGTCACATGGATTCGGCCGACCCTAAACATGCACATGGAACAGTTGGCCACAGGTGAGAGTAGGGAGGATGGATGCTGCTATCCAAACCCCCACCTACACCCACCTAGGTAAGAAATATGCAACTATCCACGCCCCACCTCCACCCACCTGTTTTGGTGAGGGTCAGAAACTTTTGGCAGCGTAGCAGGAACAGAGCTTCCGGAGGTAAGCGGGTGAGGTTGAGACTGAGGACGAGGTACAAGAACTCTGGAGCACCCCACGACATGAACACGTGCTGGAGCCCACATCGAGGCTTGTAGATGCCCGTCTGCATGTTGTGCGCGCGTGTGCATGCGTATGCGTGTGTCGCTGTTTTGTGTGTATGTGTTGTAGGCACGTGCATGATTCTGTGCGAACGTGTACTTCAGGATTCAGCAATTCAGCACAGGGCAAAAAGGGAACAAGCATGCTCCTCCCATTATGCCAGGTGCCAGCTGCTGTGCTCACACACCACACCACCATGCCCACAGGACAGGCGCTAGCTACTCAGAACTTAAGCCGGGAACACCGCCCTATGCTGCTGACAGACGCTCCAGACACCATTTTGACATACCAAACTGTTCACACACACACACACACACACAAATACACACAATGCGTCCCCCACCTGCGTGTTAAGGAGCCGCCTGCGTCGATCTGGGTTGACCGTGAAGAACTGAGACCCTGACACATGGCTGTCAAAGCGGCAGCCCACAGGGAAGCTCTCCCCGCAAATGGCCCACTGCGGCTGAGATCCAAAACTGCGGAAAGACGATGGGTGAAGGGCTAAGCTGTGATTTGGCTGTTGTTTGATGCACACATCTCTTTCTTGGTTGCAAACAAGTATTCTGAAACCTTCAAGACAGCATGTTTAAAACCACACCTCTCAACCACTTTGCCAGTGGCGCTTACTGCAGAGCTCAGCGTAACAGTAATGCAAACAGCTTTGGCGTTCTGCCAGACGGTTTGAGATGCATAATTCCACTGGGTGCTTGCTATTACATGCCAATGTGTAAGTGCAGCCACAGTGTGCAAGGAGGTGGCATGCAGGCAGGAGCACTTGCAACTGTGCATCAGCACATCACTGCAGGCACAACATAAATTGTATACACACACATACACACGCGTACACATACATGCACATGCAACCACATGCGCACACAGATGAACACAGATAGGCACACACATTCACACGTACACATGTTTACTCACATGGGGTGTGCTAGCAGCTTGCCCAGACCGTGGATGAGGCCCACTAAATGCATCCAATCTTTGTCCGGAAAGTTGAGGCGGCACAGCTCAGCACTCTGCAGGTAATCACAGTGCGCATGAGGATGTTGGCATGAGGACGCTACTCTGAATTGATGTTGTTAACGCTGTGGTGATCCATCCACATGCATAGACAAACCCACATGATTCCCTGCTAGGGAGAACATCCCAGCCCTTTCATGCCTTGACGACTTATGTCTGCTGCGCGAGAAGCATGTCCGGGGCAGGGAAGCAATATAACCTACACGGGCATGTAAACTCAAAAACACACGCACACACGGACACACGTGCTGGCGCACGTGTGCGCGCACACACCTGCAGTGCGTGCTGCATGAGGGGCATGTCTGGGTCAAGCAGGGAGCTCCCTGGGTCAAACAGCGCAGCCTCATACTCCCGTAGCCCACTGAATTGGCCCAGGGCCCCCCAGATGCTCATGTGTGTGTGGTCCAAGTTCGCAAACATCGAGGCCTGGGAGAACATGAGACAACAGGGGCAGAAGGTGTGTGTGACTGACTGACCGACTCATGCGTTGGCTTGGCCCAAACATTTGTTCAGTGTTCTTTTGTGGTGCTCGTAGGGTAATTTAAGGCTGCTGCTGCTGCTCGCACAGGGGAATCTGGTGTACGGAAATGGCTCTGGCCCTTTTCGTGCGTGTGCATGTCAACTGGCGAGCAATTACACCAATGCTCTTTGTATTGGCGCTTGAACAATCGATAGCGCCTTGCACTTGTCAGCTCTTGAAGAGTGATCTGAAGCGCATCCCTCAAAGCCAGGGTGCGTTGCAGGTATCAAGTCTCTTCAAGGCTTGGATCCTGGCACTTTCATCGGACAAAAGCCTGCTACCTAAGTTCTGACAATGTAGAAAAAAAGGCAGTCACCAAAGAGGACCCAAGGATATCCTCGTTGAGAGGTCTGGCTATGATTTGAAACATGCTGTTTGGTGACATGCAAAGGGAGACAGGGGAAGAAAATGCCAGACAGGGACAAGCGTTCCCCTGCCACCTAGCGAAGTCCACACTCAAGGATAGAAGGCTCTGAGCAGTCACTGATCAGATGTGGACACAACAACCGAAATTGGACGCACTCTCGCTCAGCAAAGCACACAGACACCGACACTCCACAAACCTACGTATAGAGGAAGCACAGACACTCCTGAAATTGAGGAGCAAAATGACAGGGCAGTCGCACCTGCCGCCTCACAAAGTCCAGTGTCTGCCTGGCCCTGCTCAGACGTAGGAACAGCTCCACTGCTGCTTGGCCATGCGTGAGGTGGTAGCTGCTGCGGAGTCTGTGAGGGATAGATTGAAAGTGTGCGTATTAGTGTGTGTGCGTGTGTGGTGTGTGTGTGTGTGTGTGTGTGTGTGTGAGAGAGAGAGAGAGAGAGGGAGAGAGATAGGGAGAGGCAGTGTTCTGGCAACGCTCTTCTGCTGCTTGGCTGTGCGTGAGGAGGTAGTGGCATCAGATTTTGAGTACGGTAGATGAAAGCGTGCATCATGTGTGTTGTGTGTACGCGTGTGTGTGCGCATGTGTGTGTCTTGTTCCAGTGCTGCTTGGCCGTGGGTGAGGTGCTGTGGAAATTGTGTTATAGGTTATAACGTGTGCACAAGCGCAATTAACGTGTGTTGTAAATCATAACTTGTGCACAAGCGCAATCACATCATACTGGCCCAGTACGAGCTGAGACAAAAAAAGGCAATCTGGTAGGAGCAATTGACAGGTCAAGATTGGGCCACGGCAAGATTTTTTCAGGAGCTCATCGTGAATTAGTCCATAAAACCCTAGGACCTCTACTGAGAGCCTGATGCCTGGGATGTGCCACAATTATACAATCGTACACATAACACCATTTATGAACATGTGTCCTCAATTTCTTGTACTCGTGTACTTTGCAAGGACATAAGCACAAGCATACATGTAAACATAGACATACATGTACACACACGTATACGCACATACAATGTAATTTAGGCTCACCTGTGAGACGAAGAAGAGTGAGGAGGCATGCCATCAGTCGGAGTCAAGATTGCTATCTCTCCCTGCATGGAGTAAAGGTAACCGGTTATGTAGTATATCCTGCATGAACTGAATGTGAGCACATGTGTGTGCAAGTGTGTAGATTATGTGTGTGTATTCGTGTGTGTATGTGTGTGTGTTTATGTGTGTGTGGAGATAATTAAGTGGGCTGCCGCTGACAATGCGCTCCTATTGTCAGGTGGCACGTTCCAATACGCGCGTGGAACCAATCAGGTAGGTAACAGCAACAGTAAAAGCAGAAAAAAAGAAGGAGGGACTCATCAGGGTGAGGTGCAGGCAGGGGAAGCGTGCGAATAAAGAACGCTTTGCACACACGGCTGCTGCGTGCCATGTGTGGAATAGGAACTATCTGAGCTCAAGTTTAATGGGCTTCAATTGTGACTTATATGAAATAGGCATGCGCAATCAAATCTGTGTGCCAATTTTAACAAATCAGGTCCAGGCCCGAAGTCTAAAGTAATAAGGGGTAGTCATGCAATTCAAGGCGAACCACGCCTCTGTGCTTTGCTAGGTGAAAAGTAAGGCTGCGCAGAGCACCTTTGCTACAAGAGCAAACCATCCCTCAGGGTTGTATTAGGACTCATCAAACTTCCTTACATCAGTAATTGGTTTCAAACCAGAGGCGAATATGATGCGAGGATGATGGTATCAAAAAATTGCGCAAATATCAAGAAATTGCGCAAAAAGCACATAGGATACTCGTGTTGCGCACACATGCACACATACACCTACATGCACATGAAACAATCATATATAACAACAGACTTCTTTGCCAAACTCATAAAATGCACGATCAAGGCTTGCCAAAATGATGGAGCAAACGCACAGCTCTCTCTAAGTGGGAGAGGTGGCTGCATGACAGATGCAATGACAGCTGCACGCACCCCAGAGTGCTGCCGCTGCATGTTTTGCAGCTCTGCCTGCACCACAGCAGGAGCACCGTCTGCAGCAGCTAAGCTGGCCAGCTCGTTCAAGTCTGCAGAGTGTGCGTAGGTGTGTGTGTGTTTATGTGTACATGTATATGTGTGTGAATGTTTACGTGATCGTGTGCATGTGCTTGTACGCGAGCAACATTGAACACGCAATAAAAAGATTACCTATAAAAAAGATTGCTGTGAGGCAAAAGGGACGTTCTGTGTATAAAAAAACTCAACACGTCGAGCAAATAGTACACGTCTTCATAAAAGAGGGAGAAAATGCAACAAGCTTTCTAACGGAGAGACGAACCGCAGCACAAACATAGATATAGGCACAGAAAGGAACCTGTTGCATACATGACACACCTGCAGAAGGGGAGCTTATACAAGGTAGGGATGAATTGGAGCTCGCCTTACGTTGATGGCTGATCTGGTGCTCTGCAGATCGGCGCTGCGTGCACAATAGCATGTGTATGTATACTTTGCGAGTATACCGTAAACAATGTTTTGTATATTTGTGTGTGTGTGTGTGCGCGTGTGCGTGTTTGTGTGTTTGTATGTGTGTGTGTGAGCACATGTATGTGTGTTTGTGGGTGCTTATGTGGGTGAGTGAATGTCCAATCGTGCGTGCAAGGGTGAAAAAGGGGGGAGAACCATGACAAGGTAGAAGGCGCGGTGCTGCACGCAGTCACAGGGACCCACACGCAGCCCCCCCCAGCTTTACCTTACTGAATCATCACAAAATCCTGGCAACGCCGGCCTGACATTGTGCCGCAGCATCAGTGGTGCAATACTTTCATGCAACGTTTTAGGCAACCACTTCCAGAGATCTTAAATGGACCAGGAAAAATATTTAGGCATCAACGCCATACCAAAATCCTGGCAACGCCGGCCTGCCATTGTGCTGCAGCATCAGTGGTGCAATATTTTCATGCAACGGTTTAGGCAACCACTTCAAGAGATCTTGAATGGACCAGGGGTAATTTTTATGCATCAACGCCATACCGTATGCTAAGGATCTACCTCTGGTAATGATCTTGTAGGAGGCCTTACTATCATAGCCAATTATATAAGCACACCCTGCCCAGCCCCCTCCCTTCTTCCTAATAACACACGCAGTCCTGACCCACCTGCAAGCAAGCAGCCTGCTCAGCCGATGAGCGTTGTGACAGCAAATCCCACGTGGCTTTCTCCTGCATTAGCACATAAGGTGTCGATTGTGTGTGTGTATCAGGGTAGTACACCCGTTCGGGGGCCGGAATATATAACTAAGTTTTGGGCTGCCCCTCCGGGCATACGCACACAAATACACACACGCATATACACATACACACACATACATGCATACACACACATACACGCACACACACACGAGCACGCACACACACATACACACACGCACATACACACGCGTATACGCACATACACACACGCACACACATGCACATATACGCACGCATGTTACGCACGTACACAGATACGCATAAACACACATACGCACACCCACACACTAACACGACACACACACGCACACGCACATGCACACACACGCACACGCACATGCACACACACTCACATGCACACACACACGCACACGCACATACACGCAAACACACACGTACGCACACACACACACACATACACACACATGCATAAACGAGCATATAACCTCGAGCGGTGAGTGCTTTTGAAAATTTTGCAGGTTTTATTAAATTGTAACCGATGCCCTCAACTCCTGCTTGCCTCCTACAGTTCCTGAAAATAAGTAATATCGCGCTTGGGAACTTTTATAACACCCTGAATAATCTTGAGAGCAGTTCCGGGGAACCCTGAACAATTTTACAGGCTGTTCCTGGTCTACCCGAGTAATTTGGGTACCCAGTGTGCTACCCTGGTATGTACGTGTGTAAATGTGAAAGTGTATGCGTGTGTATGCTTGTGGCAGTGCTCTGCACGTGGAGTGAGTCATAAAACAAAAAAAGGCCATCCACAGCGTATTTGCGCTCGTAGCTGTTCACTGGGCCCAGGCAGCAATGCTCCTCTTCCCATCATGCCCCCTACACTAAGCAGCTGTTCATTTCCGCCTTCTTACCTCCGCCCCCTCATCCTCACTGCTGCTGACATCGTAGTACTCAGTGCTGGTGTTGCGCACATACATGACCTCACGCTTGCCGCCCTGTATGCATGTGTGTTTGTGTGTGTGTGTGTGTGTGTGTGTTTGTGAATGCGTGTCTGTGGATGTGTAAATGTATGTGTCTGTGCGTGTGCAGTGCACATGTGTATAAGTGTGTCTGAGCATGTTTAAATGTGTGTGTCCGCGTGTGCATGCTCAAGTGTGCACATCTGTATGGGGGCCTTACTTGAAGGTTGTGGTTAAAGCTCGCTCCTTTTATGGGCACAGCCTTGGAGTGCGCAGGGTTCCTGCTAACGTAGAGGGCTGAGGATTTGGGGTCAAAGCTTGCGCCTCGTTGAACGGCAGGGTGGTGCAAACGGTATGGCGGGCGGACAGCGTCTAATGATCGATGATGGCTGCTAGTCGCAGAGGAGGGGGGAAGGCTGGCTGTGCAAAAGCTGGCACGCCTGTCCGGTGCCCGTGAGGGGTCTAAGCTGGGGGGCATGGGTGCGGTTTGGGGTGAGGACCGTCCACGCTGATGCATCTGCTGCTCCTCCACGGTTTGAACACCCCCGTTGAGGGTACTGCAGGGCGCGGGCTGTTGTACACTGGAGGACTTTAAGGACCTGCTGCTGCTGCCTCGTGATGAACAGTGGTGGGCCCCAGTCCCACTGACTGTTGAACCGGTCCGGGATCCCAGCACGCTTTCCAGCGGTGGTAATTCGTCCTGTGTGTGTGTGTCACTCCATGTGCGTATGCGTGTTTGTGCGTGTGTGTGTGTGTGTGTGTGTGTGTGTGTGTGTGTGCGTGTGTGCTATTTGTAGGTGTATGCACACAGTGTATGTGTGCAAATATGTGTAAAGAAGTACGTACATATGATTTGCGTGTGTGCAATACCACAAAATGTGTGCAAATGTGTGCGCGTTTGTACGTTTGTGTGTGCGTGCGCGTGTATGTGTTTGTGTGTGTGTGTGTGTGTGTGTGTGAGAGAGAGAGTGTGTGTGTGTATGTGTATGTGTGTGTTTGTGCATGTGTATGTATGTATGTGTACGTGTGTGTTTGTGTGTGTTTGTGCATGTATATGTGTGTGTATGCGTGCGTGCGTGCGTGCGTGCGTGCGTGTGTGTGTGTGTGCGTGTGTGTGTGTGTGTTTGTGTGTGTGCGTGTGTGTTTGTCTCCAAATGTGACCGGATTAAACACAGGCTGAGTCAGAAGTCATTGGTCGCAAACCGGAGCGTTACGAGGAGAAATACAGAGACACACACACAAACACATACCTGAGACACATTCACAAGGGACTGGGGTATAAGTTGGGAGACCTCCAAGACTTCAGGGGAAGGGCTTGGTTCTGCGTCCTGGGTGGGTTTGCTAGAGGGCAGATTGCTGACGCTCCTGAACAAGCGCGGAGGATCCGAGTACACATCTGAAATTCCCTGCTGCAGAAGGTCCGTTTTTGGGAAGAATGACCCGGCGTTCGCCGCGAAGGGCTGGAATGGGGATGATAGGGCTATACTAGAGGCTGACTTGTGCATTTGTGCACATTTGCCTAAGCTAAGTCACCACCACCGAAGTCCTGGCGAAGGAGATACCCAGCATCAATGGCACTCAGCGGTATCTTAGCTGCATTTTTTTATTTTTTTCAGCAAAGCCTTACGCACATCATCGTATACAGACGAGGTGCACAAACGGGACCACGTTAAAAGTGGTGACAGGCCGGTCACTTTTTATTTTATGGCAGATCCCCAAAAAGTTGAGCCCCCTTTGCCCGAATTTGCCGGAATCCCGTCCCATAACCCTATCCTAACCCCCTAAGAACGTGCGCGAGGGCGTTTTTGGCCGGGAGACCCCAAAATATAAGTAGCACTAATTTTACTCAGCTTAGTTAGCTTTTATCAAATATGAAAAGCTTAATAAAAACAAGTGATCAGCCAGTCAGCCAGCTCTTCTGTCACCACTTTTTACATTGAGCCACAAACGGTCCGCACGTTTGTCGGGCGCTAGCGATGGACCAACATCAATCTAACATAATCAATTCATGCATGTTCTGTCTTGCATAGGTAGGTTACAAGGGCAAGTTCCATGGCCAACGCAGTGTTCTCTCGTAAGAATGATTTTAATTACAGGAACTTAAATAAATTTGCCCCAGAAACGCGGTGGAGAAAAGCCACAACAGAAATTGGCTCTTTGTAAAATGGTTCCTTTTTATCGACTGACGTGGAAAGTGACACACCACGTTTGAAATGAATAAATGAAACCGCTAAGTGTAAATGGCCGTATCCAGACTTCGCCCAGTGAGAGCGGCAAGCTCCTTCACAGCCCTCGTCGTGAAGCTCCGGTCACACAATTCGGCTGCTCCCCCATGCAAGCCCGTGGCTTGTAAAACTCGTGCAGCTGCTTGTGCCAGTGGCTGCAAGCCGTACGCACGCAAGCTTGGCACCATTTCCAGCACAGCCACAACAGCACCGGGCACGTTGCGCAGCTGCAAGCCAAAGGTGTTGGGTTGAAAGTGATGCAGATGTTTGAAAGCAAGGAAAAGAAAAAAGATCGCAGATATAAAGCGTAAACACCACAGGTTTTGGATTAGGAGAGGATGGTGTGTCGTGTTCTGCACCGCCCGATGGATGCAGAGACACAACATCCCACCTGGAGATGCAGACGTTTGAAAAGAAAAAAGGCGCTCTTTTTAAGTCTACTTGATTTCTGTAACTATGTATAATACGTGATCTACGGCATCTCAATTTATCTTTCATCTGCTCATCCGCAGACACATAATAATCACCTGTTGATAGCTGAGCAGCGCGGCAGGCAGGCCACCAACGGTGTTGCCCGTAGGCAAGGAGGGTGGGAAGGAGGAGGAAGGTTGCGAGGAGAGCGTCTTTGACGTGCGCAGGCTGAACACAGATGTATCCTGGGAGGCGTCGGCCGATCCGTAGAATTGCTCAGATTGAATGGTGCCCAATACAAGCATCTGGGTGCAGTAAAAGGGGAAAAAAGATGCATATGACAATAAGGGCGTATATATAAGAGAGACGGAGGTGCAGCGGAGAGGGAGGAGGCACAGGGGTGGTAAGTAAGATGGTGGGCTTGTGTGATTTTTTTATGGAGCACCTTATACTGTGGAAATGGTATGTCTAATGATCTAGGCAAATAATAGCAGATGGTGCATATGCCCAGCATTTATCCACACTGTACAAGCACACCTGCACTTCCTGGAATCCCTGCTCTCTTGCCTCAAGCCTGACGTTTTATGCTGAATCTCCGCCTCAAACAAGATTGGTATTTTAATGTCTTGTCCTGTCATACCTTGCAGCTACCTCAGAACTGCCCTTGATGCCTCGATCGCAGCCACAATATACGAGATACGTTCCCACCATATCCAAAACACTTCAGTGATGACATGTGCTGCGTGTGTAAGACACAAAGCACACATCCACGTCACAGCAGCAGCCAGAAGCCTAGTCAGAGCTGCACTGCACTGAGGCACCTGTGATCAAGGGCCTGTGATCAAGGACCTTTTAAAGAGGCTGTGCGACTGCTCAAACTTTTGCTCTTCAAAAAATGTAATGCCTCATCAAAGTGAATGTTATTGTTCAAGTAGCAACATCTGAACCCCAGTCTCTGGCAACAGGTCATCGATCAAAATGGGCCTTTTTCTGGCTGTTTGATTAAGTCTAATTTCTAAGCAGCAACCCACCTGCTTCAGCTCTAGGGAGCACATAATTGATGTGTTGGCACACTAGCAAATATGCATGGTCTTTTGAAATGTTAGCAGCAGATTCCATTTCCATGCTTGCATGAGCGACTCTCTTGGGAGTTCCTCCACATTCTTACTTAATGCTGCCTTCTTGCTGTGACTTAGGCAAAGCGTCTTAGCTTTCCTCACGGCAGCCGGCCCACCTTTTCTGTTGTAACAAGCATTTGTTTGCGGTGCATGACGATTTGCTTCTGCTCAATGCTATATCGGCCAACTGCTCTGCTGAGAGAGTCAGTACAAGTTCTAGCCCAATTGCTTATCATCCTGATTTGTTCTCAAGTAGGCCTTCTTGAAATGAATAAGAGGGGACTGCACAGGCAGTTTGAGTTACACACCTCATGCCTTGAGGAAAAAGGAGCCAATTTGTACTTTCTTATTATTATTAGACAAGTTTTCTGCGCAAGCTTGTGCTGTTCGCCAAACTGTAGCAGCGCGTTGTAAAAGGCATACTCGAGATGTAAGATTAGGAACTGTATTCCTATATGTATCATTACATTCGTCCCATCCTCATGTGCTTGCGTCCTTGAAAGCTTAATCACAACTGCTCTAACCCAAAGGTTTTACGTGATTACTTGCAAGAACAGCACTTTAGGACGATTATGACCAAAAACTGCGTGCGCGAGAGTTCAAAGCGGGGACCTCACGACGTGAGGAACAACCCGGACCCGTCCTTCGATACCAATGTAGTAGCGCGTTGTAAAAGGCATACTCGAGATATAAGATTAGGAAATGTATTCCTATATGTACCTCATCCTTACACAAACTGACGCACCTGTTCTGGCTGCACCTGCTCCATCAAGGCACTGCACAGCGCGTTTGCCCTCTCAGCTGGCACATCATACTGACAGCTCACAATCACTCCGCTGCCCTCGGGCGTGCTAATGGTTGAGGCAGTGCAGGTGTGGTTCTGAAGTGACGGCTGTAATGTGTCGCCCTTCATGGATGCCTCCGGCAACACCATGCTGAACAGGGCCTGTGTCAGATCATGAATCCACGTATGCTTGATGAGCAATGAGTGATGAGCGTGTGAGCCTGGTGCGTGGCTTCTAAGCATGGATACAACGACAAGTGCACAAAGGCTCGCCGCGTCGCTGCAGCAACAAAGAAATGCGCAAAGGTCAGACTTTTCTAATGTCGTTAGCTAGGGTCAACTCAAAGCAAAGTGTGTACAGACAGGACCTTTTGCACGAAAACCTCCACACAGACTGCCATGTATGGCGTGCGTATTACTCCTGGTCTGGCTAACCCAGAATTATGGCTTGCACCCTCTTCAGCCCTACATAGATGGAAACTTCACAGCTTCACACATGAGGTATGTGGGCGGTAAGCTACTTGGAAAGCCTGTCCATTCCAAGCCTGAGAGCAACATGTCTATTCAATTTCGATTCGCACATGAGCCAGGTACAGCTTGGAAATAGCAGCACCATGAGGCCAGTGTGGTTAATTTGAATGAACTTTACCCCAGTGGTGGGAATTTGGAGTGCGCACCTGCTTATTGCTAAATGCAACGTTCACAAGGGCACATGCCACCCGGCTGGTGGCAATCACCTGTGCAAGTCAATTTCGACACACGTGCAAGTGCAGTTTGAGTACACACAAGGGATATTGTAACACCGAAGCAAAAGCTCATGGATTGCATAGATCCACACAACACAAGTTGCTCACCATAAACTTTGGCTGCACGCCATTTGAGTACAGCTTGGCTCTCAGGCCCAAGTTCCACTGCATGATAAAAAAATCAGTGCTTCAAAGGCCGGCTGCAGAACCTCAGGCCTTAATGCACTTAACTCACCAGCACTATGGGGTGTTCTAATTGCTTTCCAGCTGTAGAGACAGCTTCCTCCTCTTCGTCCTGCTGGATTGTTCTCTCGGGGCATTGAGCTGTGACGTGTGAAGAAGCGTGTTTGCAATGCGTTAGTGTAATCAGTGAAGTGTGTGTGTGTGTATGTGTGTGTGTATTTGCGCGTGTGTCTGTCTGTGTGCGCGCGTGTATCTGTCTTTGTGTGTGCGCGTGTGTCTGTCTTTTATGCGTGTATGTGTAATTCTGTGTGTGCGTGCGTGCGTGCGTGTGTGCGTGCGTGCATGCATGCGTGCGTGCGTGCGTGCGTGCGTGCGTGCCTGTGTGTGTGTGTGTGTGTGTGTGTGTGTGTGTGTGTGTGTGTGTGTACTCTCACCCGCTTCGTCAAAGATATCCATGCTGTGATTCAATTCAATTAATTAAATGGTATAACAATGGTATAACAATATGATGCTTGCCAAATCTTGCACGCTGCCTCTCCTTTTCCTTGCTGGCTCAGTGCTGTACGGATCTCTGGCACAACAGGTACATTGACTGTATAACACACACACACACACGCGCACACACACACACACACACACACACACACACACACACACACACACACACACACACACACACACACACACACACACACACACAAACACACACACACACACACACACACACACACACAAACAAACACACACACACAAACACACCCACTCACTCACTCACACACACACACACACACACACAAACACACTCACTCACTCACACTCACTCACACACACACACACAAATGTACACACTCTCTCACACACATACACACGCACACACACAAACACACACACAGTATACACACACGCAAACACAGGAGACACCTGGAGGAGGCAGCAGCAGTGATAGCTCTCCCCTTGTCTGCTTTGTGATTCGTACATTTTGGGGACATGGGAAGGACTACGGGGACAACTCGCTGCACAGCCTGTTAGATTCTTTAAAGCAGCAATCTGTGAGCAGGTAGGAAGGGTAGGAAGGAGTTTGGTGTGTGGTTGATGCAGATAGAATGCTAATGGGCATGAACGACATAACAAACGTCTGCATTGTTGCTCGCAATGGTACAATATGCTGCATCTTGGAGAAAAGACCAGAACACACACACATACACACGTACACCTCTGCGTGTGCTCTTGCTTCTGCAATTGATTCGCAGGTGGGAGGCTAATTTAGTGGTGATGGATGACAGACCGTTCCCAGATCTGCAGAAAATGGTAGCACACGAGCAAGATGAGCGGATATGGGTGTTTGCTGAGTGGGTGAGTTGTGCTTGCCAACCCGCCACGGCTGCACTGTTGCTGCAGCTGGAGTTCTCCCTGCCTTATATTTGGGCATTGCTTTAGTTGAGCGCTATTGCTCATGCTAGGATGACGTGCAAGGGTGTGTCTGGAGTCATTGTTAGCGTCAGTGTTGTGCTAGGGGTTGCCAGGACCGTGCTTACACAACGTGTATGATTGTGTACTTAGGCAATACGTAGGTTTGACCAGAACCGTATATCACCTTTTCAAATACCGTATATACCGTATGTATAGGTATATACCGTATAAAACCGTATATACGGAGAAATTGATACCCTTCAGATTTAAATCATAACGGGCTCATTTTTTAGCTCTTGAAGAGCTGCACACCTGTATCCAATTTAGTTGTGCCAAAAAATCAAAGTTTGAAGGGTGAGGCCTGTCCAAAGCCAAACAGACCCCAAAATGGCCATTTCCAGTGCAAAAAGAAGCCCAACTACTCTAACCACCAACAAAACATTGTGATTGATGCAAAAACGTACATTAAAAGAAAGTGGGAAGCAAAGGGAGTGCTTAAAACAAGGAGTCGCAAAGAAAGTAGACCCCAAAGAGCAAAAAGGACTGTTCCTGCTGGGATTTGAACCTGAGTCTGGGGTGTACAATTCAAAGTACGGTTTTGCACCGTATTTTTATTTTTATACGAAAATACGGCGTATATACGGAATTATGCCGTATGTACGCCGTATGTACGCCGTATAATACCTATCGATTTCTGATACGGAAAGTACGGTACATAGATACGCCCCCCCCCCCGTGTATTGTACGGCATATATACCGTACCGTATAACACCTATAATTATACTTATACGGTTCTGGCCAACCCTAGCAATATGCCCTGCCCAAAAAAAAGTGTGTACCTATAAACCCGATGCTTACAGTGTCGGCTAATCCTAATCGCATGGTCACTGTCTTTCTGTATTGCCCATTGCACGACATGCTCCTAGTGACCTTTGCAGCTCCAAAAACATGCTTTAAATAGGAAACATTCACACACACTGGCGCAGGCAAAATCGATTTATAAACCCAAAGACAAGGGCGTCTGGACATCCAAGTACCACCAGAACCTGTACCAAGTGACGGACGAGGCCGTGCGTGGTATGTGCCTTACTAGAATCACTTTTAAAGCTGTACATTAATAATAGGTATGTGAGCTGCAAATTAAAGCACACTGAGGACGACAGCACCTTCAAGAGCACCTTCTCCTGCTCGATTACGCGCTTTTGGCCTGGGGGGACAAAGTGAGCCTTTTCATGCATCTACATCGTCATGTCAGCTGTCCTTTTCAGGTTGATCAGCGAACAGTCAAAAAGCATGTGCAGGCAACAAGAAAGAGAGAGTGAGAGAGAGAGAGAGAGAGAGAGAGAGAGAGAGAGAGAGAGTGATAGAAAGAGAGAGAGAGAGAGAGAGAGTGATAGACAGAGAGAGAGAGAGAGAGAGAGAGAGAGAGAGAGAGGGAGAGAGAGAGAGAGAGAGAGAGAGAGAGAGAGAGAGAAGAGAGAGCTAACAACCATCTGTACTGGACACGCAGGGTGCCCACCAACCACGGAGTGGGTTGTCGTTACTAACGGTGACAATTTGTACGACGACAAATTTGTGGAAGCAATCTTGGACACGCCTGAGAACGTGGACGTGGTTGCGTTAGACTTCTATTCTCGATACCAAAGACCCACAGGTGAATCCAGTAGCATAGGCTCGCTGTGTTGGCGTTATACGGCAGAGCAAGAATACACTGCACTGCTGACAATCAGGCATGTCAACCACAAGCACTGACTCTGGGTGCCGACGTTGTAATGACACACAGTTGTGGTTGAACACACACACGCACAGATGTCCCGTGCGAAATCAAGGGAACCAAAGCTTATCAATCTATTTTATGATGCTCTCTTGATTTATCGTGAATTCCTTTTATGCTAAGAGCATTCACCGTGGTATCACGCAACGTTGCCAAAAATAATTCCTGGCCCACTGGCAGCGATGCTGTGACTTGAAGTGTTAATTGCCAGGAATTGTGATGTCATGTTGTATCCAAAGGCCCACTTTGTCTATGTGCAGCAGCATTTCTAGTGGATTTCATGGTTACAAGCCCACAACGTCCCGCCAAAGTCCACGCACTGTCTCCTTGCTTCTCTACCATGTGCTTTGCAGCCTGCCCTGATTAAGACACCCGAACAATTGAATGGAACGGACATCCGGATGGGGAAAGAGTAGTGCTACATGATGCTCAATCTGCGCTCCACTGAATTGTCTGCCGAAGGTGTCATTCTCACAGTCAAGTCTCTGACAACCCTGTTTGCAATCATATTCCTGCCTTGCAGCTCGCCCTGACACTTACACTCACCTCATATCTCAAGGTGAGAACCCCTTTTTGCCATATTGCATCTGACACTCAACTTTACCTCGTACCCCTGTTCCGGCCTTCCAGCTCCTCCCTGCACACGCTTTGAGGGGGACCCGACTGATAGCAAACCTAAGTGCAAGTCCAACGAGCTGCGCTTCTGCCAAGTGGACTTAGCGGCTGTGGCGTGGAGGTGGAAGCGCATGCTGCAAGAAGACCGGAGGTGTGTGAGTGTCTTGTTAGACCTGCAGCTTGTTTTTAGAAGGGGGGTTGCACAAGCCTCAGGGCGCAAGATATTAGAACTGGGTGACAGGCTGACGCAGAGGGGTCCAGCGTTCCTTTGTGGAAATAGGAGGGCAGTCTGTGCTTAGTCCAAGGAAAGAGGCCCGTGAGAAGCATCTCTCTGTCCTTCTTGCCACAAATGCTCTTTAGGTTTGGCACGATCGACAAGCGCTCGGATAGTCAAGCAGCTGATGGGCTAATGGCTGCTGCTGTGTTTGAAGCGGGGTGGCAGGTGAGGCGTACGGAAGGCCTTAGGCAAGTATTTTTGTTTAGTGGCGCTCAGGCATGGTACTGCACAAAGGCATCCTATTGATAAAGAATGCAGTTTTCGGCCTCCTGATCAAGGCATATCCCAACACCCCAACATGTGCATAGCTGGTCAAGTTAGTAAGAGAAAAGAAAAAAGAAAACACAAGCTGGCAGTAAAAGCTGCCCGCAAGAATAAAGGAAAAGGAGCCACTTTTGTGCTAAGTAAATCTCCACAGGAAAGAAAATAACTCGTTGAGGATCAGGAGACTTCAAACTGGCTCCTTATAAGCCAGGCCCACCATGCCTGTTTGCTAAAACTAACCTGCACTGCTTTTCATTTTTAAGTATCCAGGACCTTTAGTTAGGTATATCTAAGCACCCCTGCAAACTCAGTTTGTGGCGGGAGGTGCCCAGGTGGGCAGGGTGGACCTGGGTGGAAATCCCTACCAGAAAGTATGATTCACAATCAGGCATCAACCACTGAACCGTTTGGGGTCGCGATTGTTTTTCTGGGCTCATTTAAGTATATACACAATGTTCAACTTATTAAATTAGTGTCTACCTGCCTTCCCTCGTAAATCTGATAAGTTGAGTTTTTATTATTTCTATGCCCGTGCCTTTCCAGCGAAACAGGTTGCGCCCAGGGCCTTCCGGCGAAGCCTGAATTGTTTTGTTTACTTCCCACCTGTCACTGTTCACCAAAGCCCACCCCCAGCATCCCAAACCATAAAACTTGTCAGAACACCTCTAGGGATTATAATGAACAACTCCTGATACTCAGATGACGTCCAAACACCGTGCTTCCATTGTTTTTAAAAAAATGCACATTTTTGCCCAGCAAACAAGCCCACGCACTAAGTCCTTTGGAGCAAATACTTTGCCCTCCTTTTTTTGGCCCCACGGCTAAGGTTAAAACTAAAAACTACCTGGGAACAAAAAAATGGGAAAATTTGTGCTTGTACATGCACTTCTGCACTCATGTCACTATAGTTAGCTAATTTGGCAGGGAAACGGCACAAATCCAGCCCCCGACGCACACAGCAGACCCCATACCCTTTTTTTTTGGCGCTCAAGTGTTTCATATATTGTTTCTTACTACCCTGAACCACAAAAAGTCAAAAAATGATGAGGCTCGTTTTAGGGCCCATATTTGGCTGGGAATGGTGGGCCTGACCTTGAGAATTTTTTCCAGCCTATTAAGCCCTAGCTATGTCTCTCAGCTGTCAGCAAGGTACTTGATTAATCTTGTGCAGCCAGCTTTGCTTCAGCATCCAAGGCCCGCTTCTTCCAAAGGTTGACCATCCGCTGTGTGACCATGGACAGCCTGTTTGTGTAAACAGCAAAACAAAGGCGTGATAGGAAAATGCACAGTGATATGCAGCAAAACAGAAAAAGATTCAAATATGAAGGTTAATCAGCTTCAACTATATGAGGTAACCTTATTTACGCTTGCTCAATATTTGCTTGCAAGTAGCACATAAAAACATCTGCAGAAACCCAAAACAGGATACCACAGCTAAGCCACAGTCAAACCTGGCTTTTCCCTTACTCAATATTTCAACGCTCATTCATTACACCTTGTCCTATAAACTCAGGAGACTAGAAGATCTGGCTGCGTAATAACAGGAATAGCTGTCATACACTTCATGCAATTGGCTACTTTCAGTTTATGTTTTGCAGTCATGTCTAAAAGCTGGAGGAGCCAATATTGGTATAAGTGCTGAGGTTGAGAAATATTACCCTTTGACGGCGATCTGAACTTGCAGTGATATGTTATATGCATTCTCACTTGAGCTACTGTTCAGCATACGTCTAGGTGCTCTGGGTTACTGGATCCATGCAGGAGCCAGAAAACAAAACACTCACTGCATGGCTGGCACTTTAATCATGCGATCATCTTGCCCACGAAGGGCACTCATCTTCTTACGAGGCAGCTGACTAAGCAGCCCGCCAGACTCCTTTGCACTGTATGTGTGTTTGTCAGCCAAATAAACAGAAGACAGTCAGTAGAGGTACACTGTCACACATTTGTACAAGAATGTACATGGCTACCGAATGCAAAATTGAATGGCTAAGTCACAAAGCTGCCAAAGCTCAAAACAGCATGGCGAAAAGTGTTGTTGCCGGCTGGATAGGCAGGCTTGTTTTGTTTGAGCGGAAAGGTCGGAATGTGCATATAAAGGCATTGAACCCAGATGTGTATGTGTGTGTCCAGGACCACAAGTTTGGTTGAGCCAAGCACCTACTTCATGGATCCAAGGAGTGCGCACATGTCCATGTTGGAGCCAGGGTGCATGAGGTCGAAGTTCTGCATGCATGAATGAGAAGTTGAACCACGAACACGAAAAGGAGTAGTTTGGTGAGCAGTAGACTTCAATAATGGTTTGCACTATATACTCAATATAGTCAGCCGACATTGAAGATGAAATTGACATAGTCACTTGCACTTAACTCACAGATTTGGACTCCTCTGGTGTTGAGGTACATATCGAAGGTCTTACACACCATTGGCAAGCAAACGCGTTGGCTTGCCAATGGTGTATAAGACCTCTGATATGTACCTCAACATCTGAATAGCCTTAACTGTGATGAAATGGAAGTGTGATGAATGGAAGGGCTACTTTTGTTAAACCAGTAACTGCCTAGACTTGAAGAAATTACAAAAGTCGGAATTTTATGCAAAAGATGGGAGCAGGAAGAGCCCACCTTGTTTGTTTGCGTGGTGCAATGGCAGTGGATATATGAAATAAATGTATTGCCTATTAACAGACGATTTCACCGCTGTCATGATTTTCTTTTGTGACGCACCAGGCCACCACCGTCATCCAGGCATTCCTTGGCGTCGGCTTCAAATTCCTGTCGATAGCGCTCGTACTGGTCTGCCAAGGCCAGCAAGCGGGTGCCCCAGCCATTGAAGGCCTGTGCTTGTGCTTCCTCTGACTCAGCACGCTGCATAGTTTGACACCAACGAATTACAATCATACTGATCTGTCAATTCCAGCAAGCGGGTGCCCCAGTTATTGAAGGCCTGCGCTCGCTCTGACACCAGCATGCTGCACAACAATTAAGGCAAATCATAGTTCTATCTGGCCCAGCACCCAGCACACTGCACATTGACTTAGTTATCTGCAAATGAGGCAACACGCCCTGACTTAATTATCTGCAAATGATGCAACACGCCCCTACGTAAAAAAGTGTGTCTGATGAGGAATATGAAATCTGAAATTTGGTTGTAATTTCTGACATGTTTCATGATCTTTGACAAACAGTGAGCCTAAATGTTTGCCGTGTCTCTTTAAACTGCGCTCAAGTGTATGTCCCTGAAAAAAAGCTCATCCACTCTGACTGCACAAGGGAATGTTTTCTAAAACCTGTGTAAAGATACCTTGCCTGCCACTGCAGTTATGCAACCTATTGACAATCTTTACATAAACATTGAACCGGCCACTTACCAATTGCTTGATCTCAACTGCACCTAAAACTTGGCAGAACGGTAAAATTCAGTGCTAGAAATTTCAGCGCTTAGACCAAAAGTATGAGGCAGATACCCAAACAATATGCACCATAAAGAAGCTGTGCCAGCCCAGTCTATCTATTTTTGACTTACCAGCTGCTTGACTTTGGCGGCGCTGATGGAGACAAAGTTGGAGAAGCTGTCATCACTCAGCAGCTTGATCCAGTACTGTGCGCAAAAATAACGTATGCAGTGCATGGCCGTGTGTGTGTTACTGGCATCAGGATCAATGCGTGAGGTAATCAAACAATTTGGCGGACAACAGAGAAGCATCGCCATGTTCCATTGAATGTTATGACAATTTGCCTGATGCCTGAAGAAGGCATGCAAATTGCTGGCCGCACCACACCTTGCCGTGCAGATCATGACATATGACAGTTTCTGGCTCTTCAGTGATCTCCTCCTCTTCCTCTACCTCCTCATCTTCCCCCTCTCCAGCCTGCACATGCGTGAAGGTGTATGCGTGTATGTTGTGTGAGCCTACGCATTTCTTCGCAATTATTGATGTCCAAGTCAGCCGCGTCTGGTTCCTTCCACTTCAATCCAATCATTTTTGCACCTACTCCTTATCTTCCGCCTCCATGCTGCACTTAACAATGCCACACATTGCCTTCGTACCAACGACATACCCTCCTGCCTGGAACAAGGTGCCTCTTTATCCCCCTGTCCAGCACTTCATAAGGCTGACTACTCTCTTCCTAATCTCAACAACTTATTTCACCTGCTCAACCTCCTCCTTATCCTCTGCTGCAGCACGGCCACGTTTGCGCCCTCGTCCTCGTCCGCCGCCACCGCCACGCCTTTTCTTACCTGCTCATCCAAATTGTCACAAGATGAATGGTCATATTCTAAAAGTGTCCACACGACATATGAGTACATAAAGTCAAACCGTGTCTGCTTACAATGAATGTTCCTACAAACGGATCATCAGTTGCAATAGTCACTCACTCAGCAACCGGCCATGCATTTATGCAATCACTGGCATTAACATCAGAATGCTGACTCCAAAGCAATCTCACAAGTACCAGCACCTTTGGAAGGAGCCTTGCCTGCTGCCGCCACCTCCTCATCTCCCTCTTTGGCCTCTTCCTGTGATCAGGAAAACCTAGGTCTGCTTTGTTACCTTTTCACATCTACGTTAATTAAAAAGCATGCGTCTTATGAAAGACGGCTGCACGATTACAATAAAAGAGCGAACAAGCAAGGAGTCGCATCCTGATAGGAGTTTGAATAATGTTTGGTCGCTGAACGGCAGAACGGCGTTTGTTCCTTGAGATCCAAGAGCACAAAAGATCTTGCTTAATATAGGATAGCAAGCTATTCTGTTGAATTTCACTACAAAAGTGTAGCGCAAGTGTCACATGCCTTTTTTCCTAAAACTCCAACTCTTTGTCTAGCTCTTTGTCTACGCTCTGCATATTTTTAGTGAGCAAGGAGACCACACATGAATTGTTAAAAGTTGCCGATTCTTTTCTTTCGTCACTTATCGTGACGGAAGTAATTGCATGCTATTCAGAAAGCTTTGCACACTGTGTCCTGTCCAATGCTGCATCATCAATAACAGCATTATGCAAATGTCACCTGTGCATCTCCGTCTTTCTCTTCTTCGCCGCCCTCAGCATTTTGTGCCATGATCTCAGCAAGCTTGGCAGCTTTCAGCTCCTGCAGCTGCGCCTGTGTTCCATTGCACAATACCATGTGTGCTTGACTGCATATTTTATGCAAAAATAGCTAATAGGTGAGCTTTCATGCTTTTTATTTACGGTAAGAAACATATATATGCAGTTGTTATCGGTGCAAGTGACATATGTTTGCTGCACACATGCTTGCCTCGACAGGAAATAATAATGATCACATTATTTTGAGGGCCTCTGGCAAAGTTGCAACCATTTTGCAACTAAACCAATTTTGGATTTTTGCAGGTGGAAGTCGTACCAATCATATCTACAATAGGATACAACGATACAACAGCCCCCAGTAGTAATGTTTTCCTTATGTTGAATAACTGGAACAGTCTCATTTTGAGTGGACTTGCATAACTTTGCATGTGCTCATATACAGACATACGTGCAGCGTACACACACGCATTGTGGTGTGGTACTTAATTTCATTAAACAATTCACAAATGCACAAATACACAGAGAAAAATATATACAATCATGTACCTATGTACACACACAAATCACACACAGACACAGACGTACTCCCACATACACACATACACGCACACACACAAGCACACACTCACACACACACCTTGGCACCAGCATGGTACGGCGCTTGCTCTTCCTCAGTCATGTTTCGCCACTCTCCTTCAAGCTGCTGCTGGACTTCGGTAGTAGAGGTGCCAGGGTTGTCTTGCAAATACTCTGCTCGCCTGTACAATTCGTGTGGTTTGAGTACGCCTGTGTGTATGAATGTATGCTTGCAGTTGTGTGTTTTGTGTTTTGTGTGTCTGTCAGTATGTGCGTATATGCACATGCGTATGCTTTGTGCTTACCTAGGAGGAACTGCGCATGTGCTGAGCAAGTTATTGGCTGATCTTTTCCACAAAACAGGGTAGCAGAAAGCAAGCTTATCTTTTCAAGTGTGTAAGCTACAGCAGAAAAACTCACTGACCTGTCCGCGCAAAAGCGCTGGTAAGCAGACTTGGGCTTGGCAGCAGGAGCAGGAGGGTCTGACAGGGCTGCCTTCTTGGCTGGTGGAGGCTTGTCTAGGAGGAAACATCGGCAAACATGTTTTGATTACTGCTTACACACTACGAGACAATGGGGATGTAGGGGGAAACGTGCCGCCTTGGCTGTCTTAATACGCATGAAACAGGCACACAGCTGTGTCATGTCAAAGATGCAACAAATAAGAAAAACAATTATTCAGTGTTACTGCGGATCTTCTGTGCAAAGGGTAGTTGGGTACCAAAAGCAAAACCTGCAGAACTTTGATTTTGAGGGACATAAAGGTTTTGTTTCCTTTATTTGGATCTTCCTCCTCTTGGTCTTGGTCGAGATAAGAAACAGCAGACTATTTTGTTTACAAGGTTTCATTGTTTTTATAGCCCTCTTTAAAATAACTCAAGACGCTTGCACCTTTTCCATTGTCTTTTAGACTCCTTGCTAGGCTCACCTTGTTTGTAGTATGCTCCGTGAAATTTTGGTAAGGTCGCTAACACCAGTTTGGAGTCTCCTCTTAAAAATGGACTCTAGATCTTATCCTAAAATCAGAACCTTGCCATCAGTTACTTTGACTCTTCAACTTCCTCACCTGCAGTTCCCTTGTTGGGTCCACGTTTCTTGCTGCCCTTGCCATCTCCGCCATCAGAGTGGGCAGCATCCCACTCCGCCTGTGATCGTACCATATTTAGCACAAATTTAACATGTAAAAGCCAAGGTAGTCTCACAGGACTCAATGCTTTTACAATCCTTAACTACTACTGCTAAAATCAGTGAGCATAAAGTCGAAGCTTACCCTGCTTGTAAGCAACTCCACACAGCAAACATAATGTCCAATCCCTTCTCCACCACAGAGAGAGGACAGGGATCATTCAGCAATATTACGTGGCATTACCATCACCAAAAATAAAGCCTTTCAACCAAATACCACTGATCTCTTAAATGTAGACAGGTCGTGACTTGCTGCAATGATCAGGCCAGCAAGTTTTCTACACACCACCAGGCAGCCATGCCCAACCACTTACCATTGAACCTGCATGGTGAGCAGGATTCATTTAATTTGTAATAGGCAGCATAGTTTTCTGTTCATCATAGTGTTGATCTGAACAGCGCGTACTATTCTAACAGACAGCACGTGAATTCCAGCATGTGCTACAGAATCAGGAGTGTTACCTGCTTGGCACGCACAGCTTCCTTCTCAGCTGTCGCCTTGTCCTGCAAGGTGAAAAATATCGCCTTATGAATTCGCGTCTTTTTGATATGCGCCCTGTTTCAATCACCAAAAGCCGGTACCAGCCGAAGCCAAGAATCTTCGTTACTACTTCTTCCTGCTGCTTAGGCTTAGAACTTTATGGGTTCAGTCCCATAATTGGCTTTTTGATTAATTAATGTAGGGCTTGACACTTAATTTTGACACCTAGCTTTGCCAGAGCATGCCTTCTTTGATGTTTTGATGGATGAAATGCATTGCACGCTCAGTCAGTGCTGTGGACAAACAGCATGTTACAGGAGCACATGCGTGGAAGAAAGCAAAAATAAAGCCCACAGCAAGGGTCATGCCGTGCATCTTGTAACCCAAAATGCAAAGGACCATTAGCCAAAACAGGGGAAAACCTACCTCAAATGGCTTTTTTTCTTCAGCACTGGCGGCCTTCCACAGCTCCCCCAGCCGCTTGCCAATCTCTCCAAAGGAAGCATCTGGTCTCTCCGCTGCACAAAGCCACAGGTTGGAGCATTATTACATAGCTAGGATGGACAGAGCGTACGGTACATTTGATCGCGTACAGAAAATTCCAACCTTACCATTTCAAGCATATGGCCTCTCTGCAGCAAACCACCGCAGGTACAAGTGTTACTACATTAGACAGACAAAGTGTGTTCATAAAACTGCATACAAAAGATGCAGCAGGGAAACCTGCAGCGTTTCGATTTCAATACAATGTGATGGCGCCACATATACATGCATCCATAACTACAGATCACATTGTGCCCTTCCTGGTACAACTTGTAGCATATTTGCTACGGTCTGTTTTTCTATATGTAATAATTTTAGCTGACCCTATTTATCAGTATATGAGCTTCAACGCACGAGGTCATGCGCCAAGTGACCTTTTGTCTAAAGCCGTTCGGGCTACCAGGAGCTATCAGTACTATATCAAACATGTTCAAGTACAAGCATGTGAATGGGACGTGTATGTGTGGGGATGAATTTTCGTAAACATGCGCTAAAAAGACCGCCTCAAATATCTAGCATAATGAAGCAGCTTCCTGCAAATGGACAAAACCTTAGAGCAACAAAGTACTATCAATCCCACACAGGCAAGCTATACCCAGCAACCTGGCACATTTTGAAACAACGACTTGAACTAGTGAACAAGTAGACCATCGTTCTGAGCTCTGGTGAACAAGTAGACCATCGCTCTGAGCTCTAGTGAACAAGTAGACCATCGCTCTGAGCTCTGGTGAACAAGTAGACCATCGCTCTGAGCAAAAAACCTCAGGCAAGAAGCCACACAAGCCATAGTGCACATACCCTTCAAGCCTGCGCGCTTCTCGCTAGTGAAGAAAGTGTAGGCTGAGGGTGCGGTAGAGCGTTTGTCTCCCTTGTTGCTGCTGGCTTCCTTGCTGCCCTCGCTGCCTTTTGGGTCACTCTTCTTAGCAGGCGCCTGTCACGTTGAGATATAGGGCTGTTGTTTTATTGAATTCTTACCCATTAAAGTAACAAAATTAGCGGTGTAATCTGTAATACATGAGTTTACGAGGCTATTGCTGCCCTTTGGGTCGCCCTTTCCAGCAAACCCTGCCGCTTTGATGCAGCAGGCACAAGGCACTTAAAATCTGGCCCCCCTCGCTCCTATTCTCAGACAGAGGTGCACTGGTTTTTTAGATCTCTCCTCTTCTCCTAGCACTTGAAGATTTGAATCGAGCATCAGGTTAATATAGGAACAGAGAACAATTTTAGGGAGACCCTACACTGCGTTGCGACTTACTGCTGCGTTCTTAAAAGGAGCAGCTTCCTCCTTCCTTTGAATACCCTCAGCCTTTTTTGGAGCCACAGCAGGCCTTGCCTTTTTGGGCGCTGCTGCTGCAGTTGGTTCAGCAGGCTTTGCCTCTGCACGTGCAAAGACAGGAGAGAGGAGTTGGTTTCTCCTTCACAGGATATGCAATTGAAGGTAGCCGCGTTTGCTGCTGCTGCTGCCAATAGCAGCTTGGTTCCTTCTACAATAAACCAAAATATAATTTATAACTCTTACCTGTTTCAGGCAATTTATCATTAGCTGCTCATAATTTCAGCAAATAATGACAGGATGGAGAAAGCATGTTGCAATTGTGTATAAGCGAGGTTGCAGGTTTATTTCCAGTATTCTTAAGCATACAGATCTAGCTGTGCACAATGTACCTCAGGTAAAATTGCAGACACCGTATTTTTGTAGCCAGTCTTTTAATGCACCAAAGTGTGAGAATTCACTGACAGCGAGACCAGGCCATACATATCATTTCCCAGTCGAGAGAATTAGTGCATACTAAAAGCGGCTACAGAGCCCGCACAACCTCCTCTTCTTTGTAAGTGCAAACAAAACACACTTACCCTTTCCCGTCTTTGGTTTGGACTGGGTTGTGGTTGCTGTCTTGTTTGCCTCAGCCTTGGCGGCTGGGACCAAAAGCTACGTCCACAGCAGCAGGCACACGTTCCAGGCTTGTTTGCATTTGAAGCGGATAAATGACAAAAGTGCATCAAAAGCTGCACATAGACAAATTGACCCTGGAGATGTAAACAAGCTGATATTTGACAAGGTGAAAAAGCATAGTTGATCACCTTGCAGGATTTTCTTACAGATACGATCACTATACTGAACTGAAACAGCAATTATGTGAAAAAACACACTGACTTTAGAACGCTGACAAGATCCAACATATTCATAGAACAAGATTAAAACCACCTCAAATACTTGGTCATCAGACATTAAGCATGTTGATAAAAGTACTACTGCGCATCTCATACTGGACATGTCGAAAGCCTGTATGCATATAGTGTGCACATATGTGATGCAAAAACCCCACCTTGGATTTGGCAGCAGGAGTCTTTGAGGCAGGGTTCGACGCGGCTGCAGCTGCACTGCTTCCAGCACCACCGCTGCCCCCGGTTGGCACCTGCATGTAGGTGAAAAGTGGCGGTTTTTTGTTAGGGGACGGTAATGTGCGCTGAGCTGGTGATTTATCTAGGATATTGCAAAAGCTTTCAGCATCGGCACCGTCCCCAATCGGAGCCTGCAATGAAGTCAAATGCATTGGTTGCGAGGAAAAAAGAGGAAAGAAACTCGCAACAAAACGTTACTTCTCCACAATTCCTTCTGCCACAACTGCAGCTGCGGACAAATGAGCTGGCAGCAGAAAAAGAACCTGGAAATCTCTTAGAGAACCACTTCCAACAGGTTAAGAAACTGGCACAAGCAACAATTTCCAAATGTTCAGCTTTGCTGTCCAGTTGAAAAACTTTGTCATGCCGGCAAATTAAGTATAGAGCGTGCTTTGGTTGTGAATGAGGTCTCATTTGCTAAAAGATCCAAACCAGGTCGGTGACAGGAAAGAGTAGTTGTCCCTCCTAATCACCCTTCCAGTAGTAGGACAGCAAAAATGCTTAACCTTGCCGACTGAGAAGGCTCTTTTCTTTCCCTGAGGAACTGCAGACTTGGCCACAGCCTTAGGGGCATCAGCCGCTGCTTCAGGAGCACCACCACCAGCAAATTGCTGCTCATGAAGCTTCCCGTGAGTGACTTGAGCTGCCCCTCCTGAAGAACCTCCGCCTGTTCCTCTGGCTCCCACGCTTGCAGGAGCACACTCTGCTTTGTGGCAGTCCTCGTCTTTCTACGTTGCAGGTTGGACCAATACATGGAATCGTGTGATAGGATGCTGCAGATACGGCGGGAGGAATCAATAGCCTCCTTAGGAGGAACGCAACTAAAAAGATGACCACGTATCGGCTAGCTTGGCAAGTTGCGCACATCAAAGCCAAGCCCTGTCTTTTGGTGCTCATTCAATTTAGTTAAAACTAAAAATGCATTCACGTGCGTTTCTGCCATCAACTAATCTCACCTCATGTGTGCCGCCTGCTTCTGCCGTCTGGGGCTTGTTGCCCTGCTCGCCTTCAGTCTCTGGAGCAGGCTCTGACTGGCCTTGCTCATCTCTGTCTGCAATATCTGCAGCTGCAGGCTCCTCCTCCTCAGCCTCTGCAACCTGGACGACAATTGTCACATAGAGCACACGCAAAAGGAACGTGACCTAACAGCCAGCGAATAACCACAGCCGGGAACCTTTCACTTTCAGGCCATCTTCTAGTGCATGGATCATACATTTGCAAGCCGCAGTATCAAATTTCAGAATTGCCTATACTATATACTTCCCCCAAGAGCAGAGCATAGAAGCTTGCAGCAGGGAGCTGCACAGAGAGGGTACATACAATAATGGTGATGATGAACCATACTTGCATAGATTGTGCGTCACATTCAAGCTTGTTTCAAGCATTTTGTATGCACATCATCTTTTTATAAAATAACGTGCTTGGGAGTTGTTGCACGCAGGAGAGCGAGCGGCGCTCCGTCGTCTGGGCATTTCAAATTGTATACCTCTCCGACAGCTGCCTGCCGCTTCCTTTCAAGAGCGCCATCCCCGTCTCCCGCAAATTCCTCAATGTCTGCTTCTCTTGTGTCTTGCTGCTGGTCCTCATGGACGTCCTGGGAGTGTGCAGGCAGGCGGTGATAATGAGAGGGACAGTATTATGCTGAGCACTTCACCAGCTGTCGCCTGAAATCGACCTCCCCTTGCTACCAATGGTAGCAAATCATCGCACCTCAAGCTCCCCAAGCTGCTCCAGCAAGGCGGCCTCGTCAAGGGTGGCGTCCCCTTGCTGTCCCTCTTGCTGCATCTCGTCAGCTTTGGCCGTGGGATCCTCCTGCGTGTGAGAAATATCGGGAAAACCGTCTTCAGCTGGGGCTCGTGTACGGCAACGAATCAAGAGCGACAGCTTGCCAGAACTACCTTCTGCATGGCTTTCAAATCCACGGTGAATTTATTTGATTTACGCTTTTGCATATATTAATTTCAGGATTTATGAAACTGGGATGGTTAGCATGACTTGGCTACCTTTCTACCTTTTTCTTTTCGTTCCCTGTGTTCTTCTTTATAAAACAATCAGGTATGTGTTTGTATAATACGCCGTATTGTATGTAACGCGCATTTTATCCCATTGAACAAATCGGGCCGTATTGTACAGTTGCAAATTTGCCGATCTTTGGCCTTTTTCGGCAAATTCCGCCCCAAAAACGGCCTTTCAGCGAGATTCCAAAGCTGTCCATTAACATACTAATAACATTGATATGTTGGAAAAGGATTGAAAACGTTTCGGGTGATTTTGGGATAAAACTCAGCACTCCCAAAGAGCTTAAAAATACGATCGTATACATGCGTAGTCATCACGTGTTTTACTGTATTGAACGTTTGAAATGACTGTGACACATCCCTGAAAGAAATGATGTAACCCTGTTGACCCACATTGCTGTTGAGCATACCTGCAGAAGTAAATTTCGTTCTTGTCTTAAGCCTTCATTTGACGTTCCTGGATAAAAATTATCAATAAAGAAAATATCTACATTAGTACCTTTCTTCAGTATCAAGCAGCAACAGCCAGCAAGTCTGAGGCAAAACACCAGCCGAGAGAATTTCCAGCCAGTGAAAAGTGAACAGATGACGAAATGGCATGTAGAAAAGATAAGGAAAATCAAGGTACGCTGGCAGTGTTAGCACATTTAGCGTGATTAAGCAAGGGAAAGAAAACAAATAGTGCAGCACCTGAAATCGTTGATAAATTTACACGCGTTCAAGTTCTTGTGCGCACAGTCAGTTTTATTGACATCAGCCTGCTAACACAGAACCTTGCGTTCAAGTGTTTGCAGCCAACTCCTCAGCCTGCACTTCTGCTTGCTCCCTGGCATACCAGCAGCAGTAGTCCGTGTACCATTGGCTGTAATGCTGCACCCAGGTGTTGTATTGAGCCTGGAACGACAGCAGGGAGCAAGAAGGGCACTGCAGGCTTGGGCTGCTCGACATGCCCCCTCTGGGATCACAGGTTGGCAGGGAAGGGGGAAAGGAGGGAGGGGGTGGCACGTGGCAGGAGCTGCTACTGTGATAGGCAGGAGGTTGGTGCGGGAAATGGTAAGGCAAAGGGCCTCCTGCGTGATGGCTGCCACTACTTGGAAAGTACTGGCCGTTGTAGTACTCGCTGCCGTGCCATGAGGGGCTTGAGTGCTGTGGGTAGGGGCCACAGGACGGGCTGTTTGTGCTGGAAGGGTAGCCAGGCCAGGAGCCTTGCTGGGTGTGAGGGGGGTAGCCGTATGCGCCTTGGGATGGTATGGGCGGTTCACCATGTTGTCTGCTACCTAACCCAGCCTGGTGTGGTGCTTGCTGCTGTTTATGCTGTTGCTGCTGCTGCTGCTGCTGGGGTGGATGCAGGTCCAAGTTGTCGAGTAGCGAAGCTGCAATTTCGTCAAGGTCATCATCACCGGGCACATCAGAGCAGGCAGCTGACGAGCCGCCCGCTTCTTCAACCCCCTCCCTCTCCTCTTCTTCCTCCTCTTCCTCAGCTGTCAGCCCATCTGTACCCTGCTCACCCCTTCCACTTGGCTCTACCTCAACTCCACCCCTGCTGCCCTCACCTCCCTTACCCACCGACTTCCCAAATAACACTGCATCACTCAGCTCACCCTCCTCGTCCACATCACCCCTCCCAACCTTTTTGCTCTCTCCTCGCACCTGGCCACCAGCACCCCCTGCCTTCAAGCCCCCCTTGCTCAAGCCTGGAACTGCCAACGCATTTGCTCCCAACCCTCGCTCTTGCTGAACTGGCCACTGGCGAACCTGCTGTGCATAGACACCAGTAGGAGGTAAATACTGGCCGTAAGAGGTACCGCTGTGCGGCAGCTGCATAAAAGACGGAGATGCATGCCAGCCGTACGGGGTGCTGTAAGGGACCCCGCTGTGGCCTGTATGAGTATGCTGGAAATGCTGTGCTGCTGCCGCCGACCCTGGGCCCTGCTGCTGCCCGTAGTCACCCCACCCACCCCCCTGCTGATAGCCACCGTAGCACTGTTCCCAGTAAGAATACCAGGCGGCATCCTTTTCCTCCTCAGTCATTCCGGACCACTGCTGCAGCTCCGCCACTGTCGCCTTACCCTCCGCACCCACCTCCACCTCCACCGCCTTACCCTTACCCTTTCCCCCTCCGCTCTCCGCCTTGCTCGCAGCTACTGCTGCCTTCTCGGCCTCGAGCGACGGGGGGGCTTCTGAATGAGGTGCTGCGCTCAGGTCTTGCAGGGCTTGGCGCTCCCATTCGCTGCTGAGGTCTTGTTCCATGAGGTGCATGAGCTGGGAGCCTTCGGGCAGGGGAATGACCTTGCCTGCATCACAGATGATAGCATTGCCGCTTTGGAGCGCAGGACATGCTTCACGTGCAGATGCCAGTGATATTGCAAGCTGTACTGTTTGAAGTGATATTGCAAGCTGTATATAGAAGTGATATTGCAAACTGTGTAGAAGTGATATTGCAAGCTGCATTGTATTTGCAAGGTGAGATGCATGGACTGGGGGCATGATGCCTCAAGGGAAAAGAAGCCCTGCCTAAAGTAAAAAAGTTGAATGTTACAAAAAGCAGATGCAGGTTAGACTGTCACTGGCACCATCTTCTATAGATGAGTGAGCTGGAAAATCATGAAGACAGGGCATCGATCATAGTCATCGAGAATCAGCAACCGGGTGCGTACAGGCGCACAACTTGACGCTGTTAAAGGATGAATTTTGCATATTCCTAAGCTTGCATCTCGAAATGAATCAACGGCACAGGTAGCAAAACAACAAAAGCCAACATGGACGCTCACTTGGGTACAAGACTTTTGTGCTAAAGTGTAGCTTAAAGCAAACACAGAGAGATGTTTTCACCCGTAACCTCAAAGCATAGCAAACATAGCAAACATAGCAATGACGTTGGGAACCAATACGTGTACATACCTCCTTGAGCCTGCTCCACATAGCTGTGGAGATCCACAAGCTCAGGCGGCGTCACAAACGAAACACAGATGCCACGAGACCCAAATCGCCCAGTGCGTCCCACCTACGTGTGTATGTGTGTTGGTTAGCTGATTTAGCTGATCTGCAAGCACATGCTGTGCACCTGGGTCAAAAATTGTGTTGCTGCTATTCTCACGCATTGCAGTACCACGTGCAGGTGAGGGGATCAGTCTCTTCAGCATTGGCATCGTGAGATCATAACATATGTTAACAGCAGCAGCGTACTCCAAGTGCACCTTTGCATTGCGCCATTTGCTGAATTAGACCTGTGTGCAGCATGTCAAAGGAATGCTGCTAGATCAATCAATTTGCTGGTTTATTCTTACGCTTGCTACAGCAGTGATTCCTTAAATTGATGTAACTCCTAGTGCAATTCTCATTTTCATTCAGCAACAAGCAGAGCGTGGTATATTACAAATCGCCGAGGCGTAATAAAGAAACGATGTTGGGTATGCTAGAATTTGTGAAACCACTTAGGACAGCAGTAGTAGTGGCCAGAAAGATACGGTAAAGCAGTTTCTGGCAGGGCTCACTCTATTACTGTGTGCGCACTGGTTATCTGGCTGTTATCTCTCTTCTTCTGTTTCATGATGCACACCAATGGGTACGCTTCTGCCGTTCTCACTTACCCTGTGCATGTAAGTGGCAGCCTCGTGAGGTAGGTCCAGATTAACCACCAAGTTTACACGTGCCAGGTCCACACCACGAGCCATAACATCGGTGGATACAATGACCTGGGATTGAAGGTGGAACCAGTTTATTATTTCATGCTTTGAGAAATTTGAGAGCCATGACCTGCAAGAGGAAGAAGGGGGGCCCTGAACCCCTGGTTGTGTACTTGCAGGAACTTGGTAATTACTTTGATGATATGAGCAGTGGAAACTGAGATATCAAATTGAGCTGCGTCAGTTCGTGCATTTGTGCATGCATCAGCCACAATGTCAGAAACCATCACATGGGACCGCAGAGGACATTGTAGTGGTGTTCACCCCCAGACCAAATTGCTCAGAACCAATTTTTTACCACATATTTGTGTTCACAGTGCAATTTGGTTGGACAAAACTGGTCTCAGATTCTGGGATGGTGCAGTGGTTGGGGAGATACAAGGGAGAGCTGGTTTGGCTGGAAAAGGGGACCCTCCCAAACAACACAGGCAAGTGAATCCGAGTGTGCAGATGGACTAAACCAAAAATATGGAGTCAGTCTGCACCGTTTTTAAGAGCCCTCGTTCACCAGGGGTGAAGTTCGAAAATTTTTACTGACCACGGAGGGTGTCAAACCCTGCCGGTTTTGTGATGCACTTTTACTTTTGTATATATTCCTTTGTTCCATCAATTTTGAGGCACCCGATTCTCAGCAGCAGCAGCTCAGCAGGCAAAGACAGATGGAGGTGGCACAAGAGCAGCACGCTTGAGGCAGCAGCAGCAAGGAGGATGGACCCCGACCTGTCCCAGACCTGCATTAAGGTATGAGGCAGGTATTCATGCAACGAAATGCTGCTGCAGCTGCTGTAAGAGAAGTTGTTGTGGTGAAGAAGGTCGGTGCACATCATGATGTGAAATGCTTGCGCTGTGCAGAAAGTTTGCTGGACCTGTATCTTGCATTCCAGCCTGCGAATCACACATCTATGATTGACATAAGTGTAAAGGCATGCATCACAGGCCAGGGAATGCAGCTCTAGCACACCTGCAAGGCCCCATGCATGCTGATTGGTGTTTCACAAATCGCTGCGTAATTGACCATGCGCTGCCCCGAACCTTGCAGGTCCTGCGCAGCACTGTGTCTTAGGACACTGGAAAAAGCTGCAAAGGATCCCAGGCTGTGGCGCACAGCGGCTGACACACAGTGCAGATTAGTGTGCTGTGACTAGGGTTTTCAGCAGCCAAAATGTAACTAGGGCTCAGCACGGCCGAAACCAGCGGTAACACTTGACACTCCTCACATGCATTCTTGTTCTATTAAAGAATGTGTGTGCAAAGTTTGGGGTTGCAACGGCATGCAACTGATATGCTGGGAATGCAGCTCTAGCACACCTGCATGGCCCCATGCATGCTGATTGGTGTTACACAAATCGCTGCGTAATTGACCATGCGCTGCTCCAAACCTTGCAGGTCCTGCGTAGCACTGTGTCTTAGGACACTGGAAAGAGCTGCGGAGGATCCCAGGCTGTGGCGCACAGCGGCTGACACGCAGCGCAGGTTAGTGCGCTGTAACTAGGGTTTTCAGCAGCCAAAATGCAACTAGGGCTCAGCACGGCCAAAACCAGCGGTAACACTTGACAATCCTCACATGCATTCTTGTTCTATTAAAGAATGCGTGTGCAAAGTTTGGGGTTGCAACGGCATGCAACTGACATGCTGGGTCATGTCTGGATTGAGCTCTGCCAAAACATCCTGCATTATCCGCTCGAACGCTCCCTCATATGTATCCACACGCATGCAGATGCCAAGGTACCAGCACCCCCTTTTGTATGAAAAGCATGCGCTCTCAAAGGAGCAGCTGAGGCTGGCTTGCTGGTGCCTGTGTGAGTGCTCCAAACAGCTGGAGGGGCCTCGGCTGTGTGCTGTTTGGAAGAAGGTGGAAGAGCAGCCGGCAGCAGATGAGGGCAGCAGCAACAGCTACACAGCAGGCAGTCAGAACCTCGGCACAGGCCCTCTGTGTCCCAGATTCCAAGACGCAGCCAGCCGTCAGCACGGTCTGTGGGCGTGCATTGCATGTGTGCGCAAACGCGTCAAGGAAGCAGCCGCCGCTGTCGACGCAGCAGCAGATCCAGCCGACCCTCCCTGCGAAACAGACCCTGCTGCGCTGATCCCTCATGGGCTGATGCAGCTCATCTCACAATACCCAACTGACAGTCAAGTTCAGCCCTCTCAGCAGCACCAGCCACAGCAGCCACCGCAAAACCAACCCTCTCAGCAACAGCCACCCCCTCAGCCATCTCAATCGCCAAACCAACCCTCGCAGCAGCAGCCACGCCTGGTGTCAACCAGGCACGCAAAGAATGTCCGCATTGCAGCGCTGGAGGCAGAGGCAGCACAGCAATCAGATCAGCTCAAGATGCAGCTTGCAGACATCGCCTAGCGCTCCGCCGATCGCAAGTCAGCAGTTGCAACAAAGGCAGAGCTGGAAAGAATGCTGTCGGAGGTGCAGGGGGAGCTTAGCAGCACCTCAGGGGAGCTGCGAGCCCTGCGCCAAGCAGCGCAGCGACACTTGCAGGCAGCTGCAGGGGAGGAGCAGGAGGCCATCAGACGCGCACCACTCAAAATAAGGGCGCCACGACAGCTGAGCAGCAGCCACGACAGTCAGAGCAGCAGCAGCAAGCAGCAGTGCAGGCCGACAGGGTGAGCAAGCTGAACCTTGCGGATGTGACAGACGAGCTGTTGGATGCACGGTGGACAACGCAGCAGCTGGAGATTGCAGCGGCGACAGCTCAGTCAGCCGCTGCTGAAATCAAGGAGCTGAAGCACCAGGGTAAAGCAGCAAGGCAGCAGCAGCAGCAGTGCGCCACATCAGTAGAGCAGCAACCAGCAGCAGCAGATGAGCGGCAACCGCGCCTGGTCAGGGAGTGCACACTGGTGCAGCGGCCACAGCAGCATATGCTTGATGATGACGAAAGCAGTAGCGACAGTGACAGTAGTGCATCTAATGATGACAGTGGCTCGGCAGACTACGACGATGGTGATAGTGACTGACATGAACCAACCTCCAAAGCAGTTGAGTTTGACTGTTGCCAATGAGGGGGCCCATGCTTAATCGGCTGCGGCCTGAACCCTCCAAATACCCTTCTTCCGTGGTCCTTCCTGTCCAGCCTTACTTCAGGTGCAGCTACACACTGTCTTTTAGCTACTAGTAGTTAGCGCATTCGCAGCTTGGAACCAAGGAATTGTTTGCTCGCTCACTTTCCTTGCGTATGTTGTTCACGACGTGAAACAAAGTTTTACTCCAATTTACTCAAGCACATTTTTCGCGCAAGCTCGTTCGTTCCTGTAAAATAGATTGTTTTTTGTAGCAGAGCCGACCCACACTTTGAAGCCATGCACAGTCCACATGGTCTCTACAAAAATATTCAGGTATGCACACGCACGCACGCAAACACACACAGCAATTCACCCCTAGAAGCACAAGCAAGCATGACACGCACGCACCCTGAGCTTGAAGCCACGCACAGCTTCCATAGCCTCCATTCGATCAACCTGGGTGCGATCTGCAGCGAGGTATGCAGAGGGGAACCCAGCGGCTGAAAGCCTACGTGCTAGCCACTCTGCTTGTGGCTTCTGGTTGCAAAACACAGCAGCCTGCGATGCAAGTCAGAACAACAATATTTTGATATGTAATTTTGACGTGTGTAATTTGGCATGTGCATTTTTTACGTACAAAGGGGAGGGCTGCCATCAGCTAGCGGCTTCTTCCTGTAAAAGGCAGCTGCCTGACTTGCGCAAGCCTTATTGTTGCCTCTGTATGGGGTAAGGAAGGCATAAGCAATTCCCAGAGCGGCATCCAGAAAGCATTGGGGTTATTGTCAAACACGCACAACAGTATGGATGAAGCATCCACCCGCAAACTTGCCTGATGGAAGGGCACAGAGGTCAGTAGCTCCACAAGTTGAGCCACTTTTGCTTGGAACATGGAGTTGGAACTTCCACCTCCTACTTCTGTGGGTGCTGCTTCTGTAAGTGATGCCGAGCCACAGTGGGGCATATGTGTATGCTTGTGCAGATATTATGTGTCTGTTCATTTTGTGTGCGTATGTGTGTATTGTGGGTGAGTGGGCATGTACGCACTTGTATGCTACTGCTGGGAGAAACTTGTTAATGCTGACTAATTCACCCTGCTCAAGCCTCGCAATTCATTCAGAAAGGTACCTCAGAGACAGACAGCTTGTCATGTAAGTGTCTGCACCACACAGCAACTTTGGGTGATTTAAGGAAGCAGGTTTCAGTGGCAGGGACAGAAGAAAGAAACGAGCAGCACAGGTCAAAGAAGGGCAACACTTGGAATTGCAAGTGTGCATAGTAAAGGATCTCACCTGCAACAGAGGGAGGCGGTTTTTCAAACAGGCGGTAGAATTGGGACACCGCGTTCAATGCCACGCTCTCCTCACACAGCATCACACGCTGGGGGCGCTTCATCAGGGGTTCCAAGTCTTCAAGCAGGGCGGGGGTGTAGGTGGCGGACAGGGCCATCACCTGAAGAAGATGTAAGGGAGTTTGGGGATAAGAGGCAGATGGCACATGCCGTTCAAAGGCTGGGTTGCGTCGTCAGCAACTTAGAGGACAGACAGGGCCATCACCTAAGGAAACAAAAGGGAATTTAGAGGCACCAATGGCATGTGTAGTGTGTAGGGCTGGCAAATACCTACGTATATGCCAGTGAAGATCACCCCGCGCGGGGCCCGCAATTAATTAATGGTCCAAGAAAACTGAAATTAATTTCCCGTCCATCCCGGGCTGCCCGCAAATAATCTAAATTTGCTTCCGGGCTGCGGGTAGGCAGAGCCAAAAGTAAGAATCTGACGAGAGCGCATGTCAGACACGTGTCCAGGGAGTTAGCCCAGCCACTCCATCGACTGCCGGTGTACTCTGCAAGCAGAATTGGACGCACGTTTGATGCATTGGATGAGGGCAAATTCAATTTCAAAGTGCATTGGGCTGCTGCACGTGAGGAGCCTACTGGAGGAATTTGCTGCTTGGGAGGCTGCAGCTGCTGGGGTTGGTAGGGGGAGAGGACTTCCATGATGCGAGGGCCCCTATTCAAAGGCCCCTGCTCCCCCCTAGCGTGCTCCCTTAGCGCTACCTCCCTCTCCCAGCTGAGCTTGCACCAGCAAGCTCAAGCTCTGCATGCTGCTTGATATTATGAAGTGTCTTCCGTCCTGAATATGAGCTCCCTTGAAAGCCATAACACAGCGCAACACGCCTGGGGCGTTACCCCCAGGCGCAAAATAATTTCTGCCTTAAAACCCGCATAACTGTTTAACGCTCTGTGCGGGCAACCCGCAAATAATTAAACCTCGCCTGCAGGGTACCCGCAATCATTGTAAGCCCCTGAACTTCACTTGTATACACGGTATTTTAAGCAGGGAAATTACCATACATACATGTGTGTATGTATAACGTTCTAGCCAACCCTACGCATGCCGTTCAAAGGCTGGGCTGCAACGTTTGCAACTTAGACAACAGACAGGGACATCGCAGTGTTGCAGCTGCTGCAGATGAAAGTCAAACATCACTGTTGGGTTGCCAAAGTGTACACTGAGCAAACTGTGCGGCACTCAGTGGCATCTTCCATCAGAAACAAGGGGAAAACCACCTTGGTCAGGCGAGGCATGTATCCAGCAACAAATGTGTGTGAATGTGTGGGAAACCGCCTTGGTCGGGCGAGGCATGTATCCAGCAACAAATACATGCACGAAGAAGTGGTTCTCTTGACCTTAATACCGTGAATGTGATGCACTTAAGACATAGGCAGGACAGTGTCAGCAGACCAATAAGCCAGCATCGCTGATACCGTTTTTGCAGGACAAAGATAAGAGAAGAACACATTTCTCCGGCTGTAGTCACTGTCTTTTTGCACCAAAGCATCGTGGTTGACCTAGCACAAGTCAGCACACACAAAACCAATCCCTTCAAATTATGGAACAAAATCAACAAACAAATGCAGCAAACTGACCAAGCAGCGCACAGAGTTACTACGTTTGCATCGTGAGATGGATTATTTACAAGTAAATAGAAAGATGGAGAAACTTGAGAGGAACACTGACAAAAAGCAAGAGTGATATGAGTGACATCACTTTGCTTCACTCCAAGAATTGGAGTTCAAGTGCTACACAATGAACTCAGCAATGTACCTAACTAGCTTGCGGACAGGCAAGAGTACCAGATCCACCAATCCAACTTAAGAGTAGCTACCTGACACCCAATCTTACATGATTCAAAGTTGACACAAACAGCAGCTACCTGCTTACGGCGCGGCAAAAGGTCGTAGATCCACGTCACGTCGGCATAAAGACTTTCCCCGAGCAGAGCGTCTGCCTCGTCCAGCACAAACATTGTCACGTCCTCTGTGCGAAGGGAGCCTGCTTGGACGAGTTGGCAAAGGCGGCCGGGAGTGCCCACAGCGATGTGGCAGACTCTGCAAGCAGAGCAGTAGAATCAGTACTGCCCAGTTTGCAGGACGGCTGTGTGGGAAAATAATGAACACTGTGGCAGACACTGTCAGGAAAACAGCACGCACGTACAAAGACATACACATGTGCACATGCATCACACACACACACTTGCACCTGCACCCACGCACATGCATGCACACATGCGCAAGCACACACACACATACATACACATACACACACACACACACACACACACACACACACACACACACGCACGCACGCACCCACGCACGCACGCATGCACGCACGCACGCACGCACGCACACACACACACACATACACACACACACACATGCCTACATAAATACACACACATACCTGCGTAACCGTTTTTCGTCATTCACAGTCGGCAGGCCCCCAATGAAAACAGCGCTCGAGGGACAGGGGTCGGGAAGCTCAGCAGACAGCCGGCTGATAACCTGCACAAGCACCACTAGTACATTTCAGCAGTTGAGCACGACGGAGAAGAGGGTGTACACATCCAAGCACCTGTTTAGGAGGAATGCACTTTCACAAAGCACGTTCTCTTTGAAAACTTTATATGTCAGCCACATACCTGTTCACTTTGAATGGCAATTTCTCGTGTGGGGGATACAATAAGAGCCTGCAAACAGAATGGGAGAAAGTACTGAGGAGGGGTGCGATACTGCACGGGATGAAAACGGCGCTTGTAAGAATGCAGGCGTTTGCGCCTGTAGCGCTATTAGAAAACAAGCACCTGGAGAGTGGAGGCTTCTGGTTTTAGCCTCTCCAGACAAATGATGGCAAAGACAGCCGTCTTCCCAGTCCCGGATTTGGCTTGCACAATCAGGTCTGAGCCTACACGACCGAGGGGTATAGCAGCCTCCTGCACTGGGGAAGGCCGCTCAAACCCACATGATGCCAGGGCTGCAATCATGGCTGCAAGTAGGCGAAGAGAGAGAGGGAGAATGCAGCGTGCAAGAAGCATGCTTATACGCACAGCATAGACGTGGCATATAGGTGCATATAGATTAATGTGTGTGTGTGTGTGTGTGTGTGCGTGTGGGAGTGCGAGTGTGTGTGTGTGTGCGCGCACGCGTGCGTGTGCGTGTGCATGTGCGTGTGCGTGTGTGTGTGTGTGTGCATGTGTGTGCGTGTGTGTGTACGTGCGTGTGTGTGTGCGCGTGTGTGCGTATGCGTGCGTGTGTGCGTGTGTGTGACTGGAG
>Ga0307948_1000198_pt1 | contig 40503 bp, 33 predicted proteins | sample OrgLakmetagen280_FD_201824 | JGI IMG/M metagenome (GOLD analysis project Ga0307948, IMG submission 201824) | Saline water microbial communities from Organic Lake, Antarctica - #280 | ecosystem: Environmental > Aquatic > Non-marine Saline and Alkaline > Saline | place: Antarctica: Organic Lake...
CCATACTCGGCCGGTGCGTCGCACCACCTCAACCCATTGCGGTTAACAAATATTATCCCACTCAGTACACGCCGGTCATCAACGCGGGAACGGCCTCGACTCTTCGGAAAGTAAGGCCGGAGACGCTACATCTGCGTCTCAGTTAACCAATACAAATTGCTCATCACATCCCCCTGAAACTAGAGATCGTGAATCATGACAGCCCGATAGACTCAATCAGTTAATGGGTCCTGACCCTAGAAAACAAAACGTTTGTGATGGACCAGATGGACTTCGATGTTCTAGAGGACGACGGCATCACAGCCGTCCTGTCGCCGCTGCGGGTGTCCATTCTGCACAGTGGCTTTCAGGTCCAACTGGACGATCGGTTGCGGGCAATGGCTAAGGACGTGGCGAACATCGAGGCGATAAGAGCGAGAAGCCCTGAACTCGCTGAAGCCGTCGAAGCACACGCCGCCGAGGTGGCTAAGGGCGTAAACTCGAAAGACCTCAGGAGGTCCGCAGACCGGCTTATCGCCGTGAAGTCTGAATTGTTCGGGCTGACAAACGCCGGATCCGCGATTACTACAGACACTCGAACGGCGGGAAACTTAAGTGCGAGGCCTGCGACGCAGTGCCTGTGGACGCCTACGGCGACGCGGGAGACCGTAGCATGGAGGCCCATCACAAAATTCCAATCGAGGAACTACAACCCGACAGCATCACGCCAGTTTCCGAGATGGCTATGGTCTGTGCAACCTGTCACAGGGCATCCACTCTGAGAAGCCATGCTTGACCATCGAGCAAGTGCGTGGTCTCATCAAAGCAGAAACCGCTTAAGTCATTGTTATAAAAATAGATTTGGTGCGGGCGGGGGGACTCGAACCCCCACGGGCATTTGCCCAACAGATTTTAAGTCTGGTGTGTCTACCATTCCACCACGCCCGCATCTGGCGTTTTCTTCAATTTTCTGCATTGGGCCTATATTGGGCTTCAAAACAGGTTCTTAGTCGCAACGCCTTGTTTCATATACGTTTTACCGCACAAAAGTAGGGATTTTAAGTCTGGTATGTCTACCATTCCATCCCGCCCGCACTGCGTGCACCATAGCTTGCCGGGACGTGGTGTAAATATCACAAATGACGCGGCGCAGGGCGCCGGTCAAAGGTCCTCGCCCACAGGCCCCAGCGGCGCCCCTTCGGCCAGCAATGTGGCTTCGGACAACCACGGATTGTTCGCCACCGCCTCCAGCATCTGCACCCGCGCCTCCGCGATCCGTCCCATGTTCATCAGCGTGAGCCCCCGGCCCGATTGCGCCGCCACATGGCGCGGCTGCAGGACCAAGGCGCGGTTTAGATCGGTCAAAGCACTCTCATAATCCTGCCGCAAAAAACTGATGTAGGCGCGCTGGTTCCAGCCCTCCGCGTAGTCGGGGCAGTACTCCGTAAGCTTGGTGAATTGCGCATAAGCCTCTACAAAATCAAACACACCACGCGCGCTCATGCCACGGTCCAGCACCGCCTGCGCCGCCGCATCGGGCGCGCGCAGCCACACCTCCCACATCGCATCCGATACCGCGCGCCCAGCGTTGAAATCCGGCGCGGCCCGCGCTTGGTCAAACAGGTCCTCAAGCTCCGCCGTTACGTCCGGAGATACAGGGCATCCGTGCGCATGAGAGGGCTGCGCGGTGAGGGCGGGAGCGGCGATCAGCGCCAGAGCAAGCAAAATACGCATGAATAGGAATTGATGCAGGGCACCGCGGCGTCAAGCCCCCTCCGACAACATCACTTCCTTCACCGCCTCCATCGCCACATAGGTCGAGGTGGACGCAACATGCGGCAGCGCCGAAATCGTGTCCCCCAGAAACAAGCGGTAATCGGCCATGTTCCGCGTGCGCACCTTTAGCAAATAGTCGAAATTGCCCGCGATCATATGCGCCTGCTCGATCTGCGGCACACGCCCTACCGCTGCGTTGAACGCGGCCAGCGCCGCCTCGCGCGTGTCGGTGAGCCGCACTTCCACAAACGCCACGTGATCGAGCCCAAGCCGGATCGGGTTCAGCATCGCGCGGTAGCCAAGGATCACGCCGCTGTCCTCCAACCTGCGCAGTCGCGCCTGCGTGGGCGATTTGGACAGGCCGATCCGCTTGGCCAGATCGGTGATGCTAATCCGCCCGTCCTGCGCCAGCACTACAAGAATCGCCTGATCGAACCGATCAAGGTCAGAAGTGTTTTGCACCATGAAACCCTCCTAAATAAATCATTGCGCCTGCCAAACAGACCATCTTTGGTGAACATGCTCCGAACACTTAGGCTAAACTAGTAAAAATCCATTTTTGGAGCGTTAAAATGGCACGTGACACCCCCCTCTCCCTGCGCGCAACCGTCGATGCGACCACCTACGCGGATGCCGATCGCGTCCTGTCCCAGCTCATCGAGACCGCCGCGCTGAGCGCGCAGGACCGCGCCGCGATCAGCACCACTGCGGCAGGCCTCGTGCGCGACATTCGCGGTGCCACCGCGCCCGGTATGATGGAAGTTTTTCTCGCCGAGTACGGCCTCTCCACGGACGAGGGCGTGGCCCTCATGTGCCTCGCCGAAGCGCTCTTGCGCGTCCCCGATTCGGAGACCATGGACGCCCTCATCGAGGATAAGATCGCGCCGTCCGACTGGGGCCGCCACATGGGCCATTCCACCTCCACCATGGTTAACGCCTCCACTTGGGCGCTCATGCTCACCGGCCGCGTTCTGGACGATGAGCAGCCGGGCCCCGTGCGCCACCTGCGCGCCGCGATCAAACGTCTGGGCGAGCCAGTGATCCGCACCGCCGTGGCCCGCGCGATGAAGGAGATGGGACGGCAATTCGTGCTGGGCGAGGACATCAAGGGCGCGATAAAACGCGCCGCCGGTATGGAGGCCCGCGGCTTCACCTATTCCTACGACATGCTGGGCGAGGCCGCGCGCACCGAAGGTGACGCCCGCCGCTACCACCTGAGTTATTCCGACGCGATCAGCTCCATCGCACGCGGTTGTACTCACGACGACATCCGCAAAAACCCCGGCATCTCCGTCAAACTCTCGGCCCTGCACCCACGCTATGAAGTCGCCCAGGAGGCATCGGTCATGACCGATCTCGTCCCGCGCCTGCGCGCGCTCTGCCTGCTCGCCAAATCTGCCGGTATGGGCCTCAACGTCGACGCAGAAGAGGCCGACCGCCTCGGCCTCTCCCTCGACGTCATCAACGCGGTCATGTCCGAGCCGGCGCTAGCGGGCTGGGACGGCTTCGGCATCGTGGTCCAAGCCTACGGCCCCCGCGCAAGCGCCACCATCGACGCGCTCTACGACATGGCCACACGCCACGACCGCCGCATCATGGTCCGCCTCGTCAAAGGCGCCTACTGGGACACCGAAATCAAACGCGCACAGGTCGAAGGCGTCGACGGCTTCCCCGTTTTCACCCGCAAAGCGGCTACCGATGTGAGCTATATCGCAAACGCCCGCAAGCTCTTGGGTCTGACCGACCGGATCTACCCGCAATTCGCCACCCACAACGCCCATACCGTCGCCGCCGTGCTGCATATGGGCTCCAACAAGGAAACATACGAGTTCCAGCGCCTGCACGGCATGGGAGAGACGCTGCACAACCTCGTGCTCAAGCAGCACGGCAGCCGCTGCCGAATCTATGCCCCCGTGGGGGCGCACAAGGACCTGCTCGCCTACCTCGTTCGCCGCCTGCTGGAGAACGGCGCCAATTCCAGCTTCGTCAACCAGATCGTGGACGAGGATGTAGCCCCCGAGGAGGTCGCTGCCGACCCCTTCGCCAAACTGGCCGACTCCATCCCTAACATCCCGCGCGGCCCCGACATCTTCCGCCCCCTGCGCGCCAATGCCCGCGGCTTCGACCTGCACCACACACCCACCCTGAGCGCAATCGAAGACGCGCGTGCACCCTTTGCGCAGGCCACTTGGACCGCCACCCCCCTCATCGCGGGCGGCAGCAAAGGCGGCGCCGCCCAGCCCGCGCAAAACCCCGCGGGCCTCATCTCCCCCGGCACCGTCCACCCCGCCACCGCGTCGGACGTGGCCTCAGCCCTCGACGCCGCCAAATCATGGGACGCGCCCCTCGCGGACCGCCGCGCCGCCCTGCTGCGCGCCGCCGACATCTATGAAGAGCGCTACGGCGAAATCTTTGCGCTCCTGACGCGCGAAGCAGGCAAAGCCCTCCCCGACTGCGTGGCGGAGTTGCGCGAAGGCGTCGACTTCCTGCGCTACTACGCCGCCCAAGCCACCAACACGCCCCCCGCAGGCCTCTTCACCTGCATCTCGCCTTGGAACTTCCCCTTCGCCATCTTCCTCGGTCAAATCAGCGCAGCACTCGCCGCAGGCAACGCCGTCCTCGCCAAACCAGCCGAGCAAACGCCCCTCATCGCCCATCTCGCGATCCAGATCCTGCACGAGGCTGGCGTCCCCGCCACGGCCCTCCAACTCCTCCCCGGCAGCGGCAACATCGGCGCCGCACTCACATCCGATCCGCGCATAAACGGTGTGGCCTTCACCGGCTCCACCGCAACGGCCCAGCGCATCCACGCCACCATGGCGGAACACTGCGCCCCCGGCACACCGCTCATCGCGGAAACCGGCGGCCTCAACGCCATGATCGTCGACAGCACGGCCCTGCCCGAGCAGGCCGTCCAAGCCGTGATTGAGAGCGCGTTCCAGTCCGCAGGCCAACGCTGCTCCGCCCTGCGCTGCCTCTACGTGCAGGAAGACATCGCCGAGCCGTTCCAGAAAATGCTCATCGGCGCCATGCAAGCCCTGCACTTGGGTGACCCATGGCATCTGAGCACAGACATCGGCCCCGTTATCGACGAGACCGCACGCGCGGGCATCGCGGCGCACATCGCCACCGCGCGCAGTGAAGGCCGCGTGATCGCAGAGCTGCCAGCGCCCGCCACCGGCACTTTCATCGCCCCGACGATAATAAAGGTAAAAGGCATCGGCGATATGGAGCGTGAAATCTTCGGCCCCGTCCTGCACATGGCCACGTTCAAATCCGGCCAGCTGGATAAAGTCATCGACGCCATCAACGCCACCGGCTACGGCCTCACCTTCGGCCTGCACACCCGCATCGACGACCGGGTGCAGCACGTCTCCGAGCGTATCACGGCAGGTAACATCTACGTCAACCGAAACCAGATCGGCGCCATCGTAGGCTCCCAGCCCTTCGGCGGCGAAGGCCTCTCAGGCACCGGCCCGAAGGCCGGCGGCCCCAACTACCTGCCGCGCTTTTCCGCCCCGGACAAGGCCAAACCATCAGCCGCATGGACCACCAAAGGCACCCTGCCCGCACTGCCCCCTCACAGCACGACACCTCTGGACACCCTCTCCCTCCCCGGTCCCACCGGCGAAAGCAACCGACTCTCGACCCTGCCCCGCGCCGCCCTATTGTGCGCAGGTCCCACGGCTGAGACCGCCGCCGCCCAAAAACGCGCCGTCGAGGCCTTGGGCGGCATCGCCGTCACCACGACTGGCGCCATCGACCCTGACACCCTCACCACCGGCCCCAACTACGGCGGCGTCCTGTGGTGGGGCGACGAGGACACCGCACACCAGATCGACCGGGCGCTGGCCAAACGCACCGGCCCCATCATCCCCCTGCTGCGCGGCCTGCCCGACACCGCTCGCGTTCGCCTTGAACGCCACGTTTGCGTTGATACAACCGCCTCCGGCGGCAACGCCGCTCTTTTGGGAGCCGCGGCCTGAAAACCCGGCTAAAAAAGCAATCGCAGCCCCGCCAAACGCCGGGGCTGCCCACCCTTGCCCCGAAGCGAGAGCGCCGCTCCGCGCCCCCCCTCTTCATTTTGCCTTTCAAACTCATCCGCGCATGCCCCAAAGACCACCGACAGCTCAAAGCAATCGCGAGCAAAACGCCCCCTTGACCCTGTCCGCGCAATGACGGACGCTCACGCTAAATGTTCCCCATCCGTGATCATAACCCCTCAGGGCGCGTGCCTTACGTGACCTATGCGCTGATGGCGGCGAACATCGGCATTTTCCTCAGCATGCTGCCCATTACCGGGGACGAACGTGCGCTGGCACAGCTCTATTACGACTACGCCCTGCTACCCCGCCGTGTGATGGAGGGGGACGGCACGGGCGCGCTGCTTTCGTCCCAATTCCTGCACGGCGGCTTCCTGCATCTGGCGGGCAATATGCTGTTTTTATACGTCTTCGGGGACAATGTCGAAGATGAGATGGGCCATATGCCCTTCCTCGTCTTCTACCTCGGCGCGGGCGTGCTTTCGGGTCTGAGCCACGTGGTCACCGATCCCGCGTCCTTTATCCCCACCATCGGAGCCTCCGGCGCGGTCGCAGGTGTCATGGGCGGCTATCTGCTGCTGTTTCCCAAGGCACGGGTGGATATTCTGCTCATTCTGATCGTGTTCTTCAAAATCTTTCCGATCCCCGCGTGGATCATGCTGATGCTGTGGTTCGCCATGCAATTCGTGGGGGGCCTCTCAGCTGTGCCGGGCACCGGCGGCGTGGCCTATTGGGCGCATGCGGGCGGCTTTATCGCTGGCATCCTGCTCACGTTGCCGCTGTGGCTCAAACGCGGCGGTCCCGCCTTCTGGCGCGCCACGGATGGCCAGCCGCCGCATCCAGAAGCCCAGTACATCCGCCCCAGCTCCCTGCCGAAGGTAAAACGCAAATGACACGCATCACGGCCACCTGCCATTGCGGCGCCATCGAGCTGACCGGCGACGCACCGAACGGCTTTGCCGATGCGAGCCGCTGCAACTGCTCGTTCTGCAAACGCCGACAGGCGGGCAACATCGGCGTCACCTCATCCACACTCAAAGTCACCAAAGGCGCGGACAACCTCGGCCTCTACAGCTTCGGCACCAACACCGCACAACACTATTTCTGCAAAACCTGCGGCATCTACACCCACCACCAAATGCGGTCCAACCCGTTGATGAGTGGCGTCAATCTCGGTTGTATCGATGCCACGCACCCGATGGAGCATGAGCCCATCCCGTGGCGCGACGGCATCAACCACCCGTCCGATCACAAGGCCTAGCCGCGCACGACCTTGGCAAAACCGGTGAACAGCGCCTCGTTGGAGGCGATGATCTCGCCGTCTTGCAGAATATCACCGCGCGGATTGATCGGCTCGACCAGCCCGCCTGCCTCGCGCACGATGATCACACCCGCCGCCAAATCCCAGGCATTGAGCCGCCGTTCCCAAAATCCGTCGTAACGCCCCGCCGCGACATATGCCAGATCGAGCGCCGCCGCCCCCCAGCGCCGGATGCCCGCGCACGTCGGCGCAATCCGTGCCATATCCTGCAACGTCGCGGGCAGGTCGGAGCGTCCACCAAACGGGATCCCCGTCGCGAAAATGCTCTCGATCATCTTGGAGCGCCCCGACACCCGCAACCGGCTCTCGTTGAGCCAGGCACCGGCACCTTTCTCGGCGAAAAACATCTCGTCCTTGGCCGCGTCGAACACGACCCCCGCCACAATCTGCCCCCGGTGCTCGAGCGCGATGGAGACGGCCCAATGCGGCAGCCCGTGCAAGAAATTCGTCGTCCCGTCGAGCGGATCGACGATCCAGCGCCGCGTCGGGTCCTCGCCCTTCTCCGCACCGCCCTCTTCCGCGATCCAGCCATAGGTGGGCCGCGCCCCGCGCAATTCGTCCTTAAGCAGCTTCTCGGCGTTGATGTCCGCGCGGCTCACAAAATCGCCGGCACCCTTCATCGAGACCTGCAACTGCTCCACTTCGCGGAAATCCTTGACCAGCGCACGCCCCGCCTTGCGCGCCGCCTTGATCATGATGTTAAGATTAGCACTGCCTACCATGTCACACCGGCCTTCATCTGAGTGGATTTCCGCCCTCTTAGGCCGTGCATGCACGAATGCCAAGGGCCGCCGGGAAAAGCCATGACGCAGCGTGCCCCTTGAACCGCTGGATCACTGAGGTAGCGTAGCGGCAACCAAAGGGAGATACAGATGTCGCAGACCATGAAACAAATCGTCCTCGCCAGCCGCCCCACAGGGGCGCCGACCCCCGACAATTTCCGTCTCGAAGAGTTGCCGCTGCCAACACCGGGCGAGGGCGAAGTGCTGGTGCGCGTCCACTATATGTCGCTCGACCCGTACATGCGCGGCCGCATGGACGATGCGAAATCCTACGCTGCCAACATCCCCGTGGACGGCAAGATGGAGGGCGGATCGGTGGGCGAGATCATCGCCAGCAATGCAGAGGGCTTCGACATCGGGCAATTCGTCATGGGCGGGCTGGGCTGGGCGACACACGCCGTCGTCCCCGCCGCAGGACTGGCCAAGATCGACCCGCAGAGCGCACCGATCACCTACGCCCTGGGCGTGCTCGGCATGCCCGGCCTCACCGGTTGGTACGGCCTGACGGAGCTGGGTAAACCGAAAGAGGGCGAAACCCTCGTCGTGGCCGCCGCCACCGGACCCGTAGGCTCCATGGTGGGCCAGATCGCCAAATCGCGCGGGTTGCGCACGGTCGGCATCGCCGGCGGCCCCGCCAAATGCAAAATGGCCGTCGATCATTTCGGCTTCGACGCCTGCATCGACCATCACGCCTTCGATACCGCCTCCGATCTGCGCAAAGCCATCGCCGCCGAGACGCCTAAAGGCATCGACATCTACTTCGAGAACGTCGGCGGCAAGGTGCTGGAGGCAGTCATCCCCCTGATGAACCAATTCGGCCGAATCCCCGTCTGTGGCATGATCTCGTGGTACAACGAAGGGGGCCTCGGTGAAGGCGCCGCAGAGCAAGGCCTCACCGCCCCCAAACTCTGGCGCACCATCCTCGTGAATTTCCTCAGCGTGCACGGCTTCATCATCTCCAACCACTGGAACCGCATGGCGGATTTCCACAAGGAGGTCGGCCCGATGATCGCCAGCGGTGAGGTGAAGGTGCAAGAGGACATCACCGAAGGCCTCGAGAACGCCCCTGAGGCCTTCATCAAGCTGCTGACAGGCGGCAACACCGGCAAGGCCATTGTGAAGGTGATCTGACCGCCATCCCCCGCACCGCCAAAACGAGTGGCGCGGGGTCCTCTCTCCATAACTGGCAGCGTTTGCCTCAAAATCCTGCATCCCCATATGGTGCGCATTAAAAACGCGGCCATTTGTGCGTCTGGAGCCACTGGCAGCGTTACTCGCACTTCAAACGATACAGCGCCAAGCACGACCGGGCGTTTTTCAAGGTCTCGAATGAGGAGAATCAGCCCTTCGGCAACCAAAAAATCGAAGACCTGCACAGTCATTGATGACACTTCGGAAACAATATCAGCATGGTCTTTTGATTGGACCGGATGCAAAACGATCAAATACCGCTTTTCCCCAAAAACTGGGCAGATCCCCGCATATTTTTACGTTTTAACCAAATTTTTACGAATTTCATTTGGCAAAGCGGCTTGCGGTAGGCTGACGTCGTACAGCGTCGGGCGGCTGGCTCGTGTCAGTCCGCGTCAAGACACCCTAATCGGTGGGTTAGTATTCCCACTTCTCTTGTTGCGAAGGATTATTGCAATGACATTTAAAACACTCCTGGCAGCAACGTGCCTTTCTCTGGCCGCAGCGACAGCCGGGTCAGCAGCGGTTGTTACAGTAGACGGTGAAGATTGGGAAATCTCGATTTTGTCAGGTTCTTTCGATGACCTGGGCGGGATCTCTGTTTTCGAAGCACAACCATGGTGGCAGAATTTTACCATCGCGTCAGATTTCGCGAGCGCCACCGGCTTGTCGGCCGGAGAGGACCCATTCTTCCCGGGCTTTGGTCCAAATTTCGCGTATGATGCCGACTCCACCGGTGTTGACGTGGTCTACGTCAACACGTCAGGGGATGTGGCTGGCTCGACCTTTGATGCGGATTTCTCCACAACGGCGTATGCTTTTGCTTCTCCTGTTCCAATCCCAGTGCCGGCTGGCGGTCTTCTGCTTCTCACCGGCCTCGGTGGAATCGTTGCCTTCAACCGCCGGAAGAAGCGCGCAGCGTAATTCTGCACCGCCGAAACCACCCCGCCATCAAGCGGTAGAAACTTTGAAATACAGTCCAAGGGGCACCGGTTTTTTCCGATGCCCCTTTTACTCATAAAGCAGGACAGCGGTCCCGTTCATCCTGCGCGTCGTTTTGCAGGCTGCACGAGGAGCGCAAATAGGGCCTTGGAGCGCCAACGAATTCACACTTCGTTTAAGGTTTTCCGATGCAGATTTAAACGCGGTGCAGTTAGGGAACGGTGTTAGATTGGTGACCTGGGCCTCGTCATGCGGCGGCCTTTCTGGTTGCTGCGCGCGAATGCGTTTTTTGACCGCGGCGGGAGATCTCTATGGTGCGCATCTGCCCGCCGCAACTGGAGCATGGTTCTCGCAATCTGAGAGTGTGGCCTCAGCGGCTTCTGGCTTGTTTCGGTTTGCCGCTTGTGCGCCGAATAAGATCCGAGCCATTGCGATAGTATTCTTTCGTTGCGCGCTGGCGGGCGCACCATAGTGGCGGATGTGGTGGAACCGGTCCGGTAGCACATGAATCAGAAAGCGCCGGATAAACTCGGAATTAGAAAACGCATGACGGATCGCCCGTCACGGTCTTTAACCCGGTAGTCTTTCCATAAGAACGCAACTGTGTTGGCATCCGCACTGATCAAGCGGCTGTTTGGGATGGCGACGCAGGGCCCACATCAACAAGGTCTAGCATCCGGTCGCTGTCGATATCGCTGACCTTGAGGTTGCAGAAATCTGACGCCTGCAGAGCTGCACCATCGGAAATACGGAGCACCGCCTGATACTTCGGACAGGGGCCGGGTGCCGCAAAAAGAATCTCCGAAACATCTATGACACTCAGTAGTTTCGGCAGCCTGCAGGGTTGCGTACGCAACTGCATGTACTTCTTCATGTCTTCACGGTCGCAGGTCGTGCCAAACAGGAACCGTCGCACCATGATCCGCGCGTTGAACGTGGGTGGCGTCACCTCAGTATCGGTCATCTGCAACTGATACGCCCGAAGCTCATCTGGTATGGCCGTATCGGGCGAGCGCGCAAGAAAACCAGCAAAGTGTTTGATCACCCGAATCTGCGCCTTCTGAGCCTTGTCGCCAATCTCATGGATGCGGCTGTTTTCCACCATCCGCTCCCGCAGCATGGTCATCTTCCCATGTTTCGGGGGGAGCTCTTGTCCGTTAATTGAGAAGCCTCAATCGTCAGACAGGTTCGTCAGATCTCAAAATCGACACGGCCAAAGTCAGCACAGAACACCTGCAACAAATGCCAATGCCGCGGCAGCGGCTTCGTCCTCAGCCTCGCACCAGACCTCGCGACTTCTTCCTCCTGCCCGACTCACACCGCCTGCAACTTACGCGCCTCCGTCCCCGCCAGCGCCAGCAGCTCCTGCATGAACGGCTTGTCGCGGTCATCACTCCGGATCGCCGCATAGAGCCTGCGCGTGATCCCCTGCGCCGTCAGGGGCCGCGTGACGTAATCAGACGAATACTTCACCTCCCGCACCACCCAATCGGGCAGGACCGACACGCCGCGATTACTGGCCACCAGCAGCAAGATCACCGCCGTCAGCTCCACCTGACGGATGCTCGCAGGCTCCACCTTTGCGGGGATCAGCAGCTGACTGAATACATCCAGCCGCGTGCGCTCCACCGGATAGGTGATCAGAGTCTGGCCCCGAAAATCCTCCGCCTCGACGTACGCTTTGCCCGCCAGCGGATGGGTGCTCGCCGCCACAAACACCGCCCGGTAATCGAACAGCTCGATAAACTCCACGTCCGCGATCTCTTCGGGGTCCGAGGAGATCACCAGATCCACCTCCTCGCGCAAAAGTGCCGGCAGCGCGTCAAACGCCAGCCCCGGCCTGATATCCACGTCCACCTCGCCAAAGCTGCGGCGAAACTGCTCCAGCACCGGAAACAACCACTCAAAACACGCGTGACACTCGATCGCGATATGCATCCGCCCGGTGCTGCCGTCGCGCAGGCCGCTGAATTCCTCCTGCACCGCCGCCACCTGCGGCAACACCTGTTGCGCGAGCTTGAGCAATCGCTGCCCCGCAGGCGACAGCTTGAGCGGTTTGGACCGGCGCACGAACAGCTCGACCCCCGCCTGATCCTCCAGCCCCTTGATCTGATGGCTAAGCGCGCTTTGTGTAATGTTCATCAACTCCGCCGCCCGCGCGAGGCCCCCCGCCTCGTGGATCGCCTGAATAGTCCGCAGGTGCCGGAACTCGATGTGCATATGAGCCGCGCCTCATGTTCAAGATGAATGTTATGAATTTGTCTCACACCACGCGGCATGCGACAAGAGAAGAAATAATTGAGGATGACACCATGACCCAGCCTGCTATCTCCTTCGAAGTCTTCCCGCCAAAGACCGTCGATGCGGCGTACAAACTCTGGGACACCGCGCAGACGCTTGCGCCGCTTGCGCCGCGCTTTTTCTCCGTCACCTACGGCGCCGGGGGCAGCACCCGCGATCTCACCCATGATGCCGCCCACGTGCTGCGTCGCACGTCCGGCCTGCCCGTCGCGGCCCACCTGACCTGCGTGGGCGCATCTGTGGCCGACACGATTGCGCAGGCAGAGCGGTTCCACACCGCAGGCGTCACCGACATTGTCGCCCTGCGCGGCGATCCTCCGGCGGGCGACGCGCGCTTCACGCCACACCCCCAGGGCTTCGCCTCCTCTGTCGAGTTGATCGAAGCGCTCGCTTTGCTCGACAAGTTCACCATCCGTGTCGGCGCCTATCCCGATTGCCACCCCGAAGCGGTCAGCCAGCACGCCAACATCCAATATCTCAAGCGCAAATTCGACGCAGGCGCCGATGAGGCGATCACACAGTTCTTCTTCGAGCCCGAAAGCTTCCTGCGCTTCCGCGATCAATGCGCCGCTGCGGGCATCACAAAACCCATCGTTCCCGGCATCCTTCCCGTGACCAACTGGACCTCCGCGCGTAAATTTGCCGTCGCCTGCGGCACGAAAATTCCCGCCTGGCTCGACGAAGCCTACCGCGCAGCAGAGCGTGACGGGCGCAGCGATCTGCTTTCCACCACGCTGTGCACCGAGCTGTGCAGCGAATTGGTGAGCGAAGGGGTGGACGCGCTGCATTTCTACACGCTCAACCGCCCCGACCTCACCCGCACGGTCTGCCGCGCGCTGGGCATCTTGCCGAAAACCACGCTTTCAAACGTGGCGTAACAGCTTGCGCACCCGCGCCGCACGGCTCTAGGCTGGCACGTAACGCCAGCCCGGAGCCGCCAACATGCCCAAGATCGCAACCACGCCAGACGAGCTTTTGAGTCAGTCAGATGTGCTCGCCCTGTCGGGGCTCGAATTCATGCAAAAGATCCTCGATGGCACTAATCCCGGCCCCCCCATCGGAGCCACCATGGGCTATGCCCTGCACACGGTCGAGACGGGGCGCTGCGTGTTCAGAGGCGCGCCGGAATTCAATGTGACCAACCCCATGGGCACGGTGCACGGCGGGTGGTACGGGACTTTGCTCGACAGTGCCATGGCCTGCGCAGTGATGACGCTGGTGCCGCGCGGATCGGTCTATACCACCTTGGAATACAAAATTAACATCCTGCGCGCGATCCCATTGGGGATGAGTGTCGATTGCATCGGGGTGGCCGACCACGTGGGCCGCTCCACCGGTGTTGCCCACGGCGAGATCCGCGGTGTGGAGGATGGCAAGCTTTATGCCACAGGCTCCACCACCTGCATCGTGATGAAAATCGCGTAATTGAAAGACGTGATGAAGATTGCCTGACGCACTGGCCTGAATTTTCTGGCCTGAATTTTCGAAAATTTCGTCAGCGCACCGCATCCGCCATTGGCGCCACATCACCAACCGGCGCACCCGCCTCTCCCGACACCGATCCGTGCAACCGCTCGGATGGATCCACCCCTACGACCCGCCTGCGGCGCGTGATGAAGAGCTTGCCCCAGCCCGCCCATGTCCCGATGGAGGGCGGGCCCGCGTCGCAGTCAAACCGCAGCGCCCAGCCGTCGGGCAAAGGCAGGCCCGCAGCCTCGGCCCGCTCCAGCATCCAGACGAGCGGAACGTTGGACAATGGCCGCGCATACTCACGGCCCCCCAATTGCCCGCCAACATCACCGTGACTACCCCGAAACCACATCTGTTCGATCTGCTCAGGTCGCTCCGGATCGCTTTCCCACAGCACCGGCCGGTAGACGAACCGTGTCTCGTCCCGCGCCAGCGCAGATACCCACGGTTCACATTGCGTCCCAAGTGGTGATTGTGGAATGCATGACGCGCCACGCTCAGACGCCACAGAACGGGCGCGTTGATGCCCAATGATTTGACCGTATCCCAAACGCCGATCATGTCGATCGGCACACGGGCACAGCAATGCGCGGCGGCAAAGGCATGCGTCACCGTACTATCAGGGTTGCCTTCATACAGGCGGTAGGCCTGACGGATATTCCGCTCCGTCGCGCAATCACGGTGCAACAAACCGACGCGGTCGATCAACCCGGCAAGCGAGCGCACCGCATATGCCCCACGCGAATAGCCCATCAGATAAATCCGATCCCCCTCGCGGTATCGCGACGCGAGATAGCCGTAGGCCCGTCTGATCTGGCGATTGATCCCCCGCCCCGCCGCCACATCGCGGATTGAGCGCCAGTCGCGCCACTGCAACCCCGGCTCATAATAAATGGAAATCTGCGAGCCCATCTCCTGCGCCAACGCATAAGCGAGCCCGGCATTGGTTTCCCAGCCGGGCCGCAGTGTGGACATCGTGCCGTCCAATATCACCAGATGGATCTGCGCGCCGCGCACGGGCCTGATATCAGTGTCGGGCCGCGACCAGAGGCGACCGAACAGCCGCCTCAGGAATGTCGTGTTTTCGTTATTCTGCGGCGATGGCATAACCTTGCAGCAACTCCCAAACCTTATGCGGCGTGAACGGCATATCCGCCTGACGCACTCCATGTTCCCACAGCGCATCTTGCACCGCGTTCGACACAGCCGCCAGCGCGCCGACGGTTCCGGCCTCGCCACAGCCCTTCATCCCCATGATGTTCGCCGTCGAGGGAACTGGCTCACTTGTGAACGAGATGTTGGGTACATCAGCAGCACGCGGCATGGCATAGTCCATAAACGATGCCGTGAGCAGCTGGCCATCCTCGTCGTAGACGACGAACTCCTGCACCGCTTGGCCAATGCCCTGCACCACACCGCCGTGCACCTGCCCTTCGGCCAGCAATGGATTGATCAGATTGCCGAAATCGTCCACGACCGTATAGCGGTCGGTGGTCACGATCCCCGTCTCCGGGTCCACCACGACTTCGCAAATATGCACCCCGTTGGGGAAGCTGCGCGCCTCAAGCGTCGCGCGCTCCTGATGCGTCAGCAGATCATCACGCCCTTTGTCGCGGGCCATCTCCACCACCTCGAGCATCGTCGGCGTGAGGTTGGATCCCTCCGCCCGGAAACGCTCGTCGTCAAAGCTGATCTCGGCGGCAGGCACGCCCATCTCGTCCGACAGGAAGGCGGTAAACGCCTCCTTCATCTTACCCACAGTGGCCAGCGTAGCATTATTCTGCGTGGTGACGGAGCGGGAGCCGCCCGTGCCGCCGCCCGTCTTGATCCGGTCACTATCACCTTGGATCACCACAATTTTCTCTGCCGGTATCCCTGTCTGATCGCTCAGGAACTTGGCATAAACCGTCTCATGCCCCTGCCCGCCCGATTGCGTGCCGACAAGTATCTCAACCGTGCCATCCTCGAGGAAATTGACCTGCGCCCCCTCGCTCGGATCGCCCAGAATGCTCTCGATGTAGTAACACATCCCCTGCCCGCGCAGCAGCCCGCGCGCCGCATCCGCCGCTTTGCGTGCCGCGAATCCCGCCGCATCCGCTTCCTGCGCCCCGCGCGTCAGCACCTTGTCGAAATCGCCGACATCATAGGTCTCGCCTGTGGCGGCGGCATATGGAAACTGTGCGGGCTTTATGAAGTTGATCCGCCGCAACTCCCACGGATCCACGCCCAGCTCGCGCGCCGCACGGTCCATGATCCGCTCCAGCACATAAATCGCCTCCGGCCGCCCCGCACCACGGTACGCATCCACCTGTACCGTATTGGTATAGTAGCCCTCCACCTGCAACCACGTGGTCTGCACATCGTAGACCCCCATCAGCACACGGCTGAACAACTGTGTCTGGATGAACTGCCCAAACTGGCTGTTATAGGCCCCCAGATTACACTTGGTGCTTACGCGGTAGGCCGTTATCTTGTTGTTCTCGTCAAACGCCAGCTCAGCGGTAGACGTCAAATCCCGCCCGCCATTGTCAGACAGCATCGCCTCCGTCCGCTCACTCATCCAGCGCACAGGCTTGCCCAATACACGCGTCGCGTGGGAGATCAGGAAATACTCCGGATATGACATCCCCTTCATCCCGAAGGCGCCGCCGGTGTCGGGGTTGGTCACCCGCACCGCATCCTCGTCCAAGCCGAACGCCTTGACCAGATTGCCCTTGTGCACCCAGACGCCCTGCCCGTTGTTGGCCAGATGCAGTCGCTCACCATCCCACTCCGCGTGACACCCGCGCGGCTCCAGCGAATTGACGATAATACGGTTGTCCCCAACCTCAAGCGATACCGTCCGCGCGGCCGCCTTGAACGCCGCTTCCGTGGCCAGCTCATCGCCCATGCCCCAGTCGAACGCACAGTTGTCCGGCGCCTCGCCGTGCACCGCCTCACCGCCTCGCGCCATGTCGATCTTGGCAGGCAGCTCATCAACGTCAAACATGATCAGCTCCGCCGCATCGCGCGCCTGCTCATAGGTGTCGGCGATCACCATCGCCACAGGCTCACCCACGTACCGCACGCGCTCTTTGGCCAACATGGGCCGCATCGGCGCCGCCGCTCCTGATCCATCGCGGTTCTTGATCGCGGCACCGGCGATGGCGATATCTACCCCCGCCGCCTCTAAATCCGCGCAGGTGAACACCAGATGCACGCCCGCCGCCTCCTGCGCCTCGCTCACATCCAGCTCGGAAATCACCCCATGCGCCACGGGCGAGCGGAACACAAACGCATGCAGTGCGCCCGCTGGTGCGATATCATCCACATATCGCCCCGCACCGGTCAGAAACCGAACATCCTCAACCCGCTTGACACCTTGGCTTTTTCCGAACTTTTCCACGCTCATTCTCCTGACTAAATCGTTGACCTACAATTAGCGGATCATCCGCCCTTGTCCAGTCACCCCGCGCGTCCAAAACGCCGCCCTTCCCCTCTGTGCCTTCCTCCGCTACATCACCCCCAAAGCACTAGACGGGAGCCGCACCATGGCATTGGACAAGAAATTCGACGCAAACGAGGCAGAAGCACGCCTCTACGCCGCATGGGAAGAAGCAGGCGCGTTCAAAGCCGGTGCAAACGCCACGCGCGACGAGACCTACTGCGTCATGATCCCACCGCCCAACGTCAACGGCTCGCTGCACGTGGGCCACGCCTTCAACAACACGCTGCAAGACATCCTGACCCGCTGGCACCGCATGCGCGGCTTCGATACACTCTGGCAACCGGGGCAGGATCACGCAGGGATCGCCTTGCAACTCGCCGTTGAAAACCAATTGGCCAAGGACGGCATCAAGCGCACGGATCTGAGCCGCGAAGAGTTCCTGAAGCACGCCTGGGCCTACAAGGAAGCTACCGCCGATACCATCGTGGGCCAGCTCAAGCGTCTTGGGTCCTCCTGCGACTGGTCGCGCAACGCCTTTACCATGTCCGGGGCGCCGGGCGACACGCGCGTGGGCCATGAGAACTCCCCAAATTTCCACGACGCCGTCATCAAGGTCTTCGTGCAGATGTACAACGAGGGCAAAATCTACCGGGGCAAGCGGCTGGTGAACTGGGATCCGCGCTTTGAGACGGCGATTTCCGATCTGGAGGTGGAGAACACGGAGGTGCCCGGCCACATGTGGCACTTCAAATACCCACTCGCGGGCGGTGCCACCTATGAATATATCGAGCGGGACGCGGACGGCAAAGAGACCCTGCGCGAGACGCGCGACTACATTTCCATCGCCACCACACGGCCAGAGACGATGCTTGGCGACGGCGCGGTCGCAGTTCATCCATCGGATAAACGTTACGCTCCAATAATCGGAAAACTATGCGAAATTCCTGTGGGGCCGAAAGAGCACCGCCGCCTGATCCCGATCATCACGGATGAGTACCCCGACAAGGATTTCGGCTCGGGCGCCGTGAAGATCACCGGCGCGCATGACTTCAACGACTATCAGGTGGCCAAGCGCAACCAGATCCCTCTGTATAATTTGATGGATACGAAAGCCGCGATGCGCGCCGACGGCCTCAGCTACGCAGAGAGCGCGGAAAAAGCCCGCGCATTTGCGGAAGCCACCGCCAATTTGCTGACCAACAGCGAGGGGCGTTTCCACTCCCTCACCGACACACCCGTCCCCGACGTGACCGAGATCAACCTCGTCCCCGACGACTACCGCGGCCTCGACCGGTTCGAGGCACGCAATAAGATCGTGGCAGACGTGACCGGCGAGGGCCTCGCGGTGATGGTGGCGAACCCCAAGGCGGACGAAGACGACGCCCCCGCGATGATCCCGCTGGTGGAGGCCAAACCCATCATGCAGCCCTTCGGCGACCGCTCAAAAGTCGTGATCGAACCGCTGCTGACCGACCAATGGTTCGTCGACACCGACCAGATCGTAGGCCCCGCGCTGGACGCCGTGCGTAATGGCGACGTGAAAATCATGCCCGAGAGCGGCGAGAAGGTATATTACAACTGGCTCGACAACATCGAGCCCTGGTGCATCTCGCGCCAGCTGTGGTGGGGGCATCAAATTCCAGTTTGGTATGGCCTCGACCTGAAAAGCGCGGGCTTTGTCGATGACGAAGGCGACGGCGCCCTCGATCTGGTCGAAATCAGCCGCCTGCTGTCAGAGCAATCCCTGCCCGAAGGCGCCGATCACATCGCCTGCGCCACAACGTTCAAAGCGTCGACGGAGGCGTTCGACGACTTCACCGCCAGCCTGCCCAACCCCCTCAATCACGCCCGCGTGACCGAGGTCGCCTCGCGCTCTGACGCGATGCACATTCTCGCCGAAAGCCTCGGCAAATACTCCTTCAGCCAGGATCCGGGCGATTTGATCTATCCCGTATGGCGCGATCCCGACGTCCTCGATACATGGTTTTCCTCCGGCCTTTGGCCCGTCGGCACCCTCGGCTGGCCGAAGGAGACGGAGGAATACAAGAAATACTTCCCCACCTCCGATCTGATCACCGGACAAGACATCCTCTTCTTCTGGGTCGCGCGCATGATGATGATGCAGCTCGACACCGTGAAACAGATCCCCTTCAAAACCGTCTATCTCCACGGCCTCGTCCGCGATGCCAAGGGCAAGAAAATGTCGAAATCCGTCGGCAACGTCATCGACCCGCTGGAGATCATCGAAGAGTTCGGCGCCGACGCCCTCCGCTTCACCAACGCCGCGATGGCCTCGCTCGGCGGCGCGCTTAAACTCGATACCGCCCGCATCACCGGCTACCGCAACTTCGGCACCAAGCTGTGGAACGCCCATAAATTCGCCGAAATGAACGGCGTCTTTGACGGGACCCGTATGTACACCCGGTGTACACTCGGTGCACCACCTGTGACACCCACAGCCACCCTCAACAAATGGATCATCGGAGAGACCGCAAGGGTCCGCAAGGACGTCGACGCGGCCTTGCAAACCTACCGCTTCAACGACGCCGCAAACGCCCTTTACGCCTTTGTCTGGGGCAAGGTCTGCGACTGGTACGTAGAGCTGTCCAAGCCGCTGCTGCAAGACGATGACGGCACAGGCGATATCGCAAATGAGACAAGGGAAACAATGGCTTGGGTCCTCGATCAATGCCTGATCCTTCTCCATCCCATCATGCCCTTCATCACCGAGGAACTCTGGGCCGAGACCGCAAAACGCGACAAGATGCTGGTCCACGCCGACTGGCCCGAATACACCGAGGACGCCCTGCTCGACCCCGCCGCCGATGCAGAGATGAACTGGGTCATCACCCTGATCGAGAACATCCGCTCCGCGCGGGCCCAAATGCACGTTCCCGCAGGCCTCCAAGTGCCTATGATCGTTACACAAATGGACGACGCCGCCGAGGCCGCCTGGACCAACAACGAGGCCATGATCAAACGCCTCGCCCGCGTAGAAACCCTTGAAAAAGCGGAAACTTTCCCCAAAGGCACTGCCGCCGTCAGCGCCGCTGGCGCCACCTTCGGTCTCCCCCTCGAAGGACTCATCGACATCGCCGAAGAAAAAGCCCGCCTGCAAAAAACCCTCGACAAACTCACCAAGGAAATCAATGGCTTGAGCGGTCGCCTGAAGAACCCCAAATTCGCCGCCTCCGCCCCCGCCGAAGTCGTCGAAGAAGCGCAGTCAAACCTCGATGCCCGCCAAAACGAGGCAGCTCAGATCCAAGCCGCCCTAGACCGCTTGTCCGAAATCGGCTGAATTGTGACAGGGGCGCCACGGTCCAAGCCAGCGCCCCTTCCTCATTTTGCCTATAAACTCAATGCAACGGTCCCTACGGGCACTTAGCCGACGCACTCGCACGAACCAGCCAATCCGCGTCAGTCAAACACCGCCGCCCGCTTGGCGAATGCCGCCGCCACGACTTCCATTTGGTGGGGCTTGCCCATCAGGTCTGCCTGCGCGCGCGATTCCGCCTCCAGAACCGCTGCCGGACCCTCGGTCTGCGCCAATGAAATCAGACGTTTAGCCGCACGTATCGCCGACGGGCTTTTGCCCGCGATCGCTTCCGCCAGCGCCTGCGCGGCGGCCAGCGGATCATCCGCAATCTCCGTTACCAGCCCCCAACGCTCCGCCTGCGCGGCTTCCACCGGCTCCGCCGTATAGGTCAATCGCCGCAGCACGTCCCCCCGCACCAACCGGGGCAGCAGAACCATCCCGCCCATGTCCGGCACGATGCCCCATTTCATCTCCATCACCGCAAATTTCGCCTCTCGCGAGGCGATCCGGATATCCGCTCCGAGCGCCAGTTGGATGCCCGCGCCAAAGCATGCGCCGTGCACAGCGGCGATCACCGGAATGTCCATGCGCGCCCAAACCATGGCGAACTCCTGCCATTGATTGGTGGTGTTTGCGCCGTCCGGCCCCGCCCCATGGGTGCGCGGCATCAGGAGCTCGGAGGGGTCCTGCCCGATCATCGTGGACAATCCGGTGATGTCGATGCCCGCGCAAAAAGCTTTGCCTTCCCCCGACAGAATAACGACCCGCGCCTGCGATGTTGCGACGTCTTCGCCCGCCGCGATGACAGCGCTGATCATCTCCTGATCGACGGCGTTCATCTTATCCGCGCGGGTCAGACGCACGTGGGCGATATTGTTCTCATAGGTGACCGAGACGCGGGCCATGGGCATTCCTCCGGTAATTTTGAAGACAACACCAGAACCGCCGTGACCACGCCAGTGAAACGTGACGGCACTTGACGCCGCGCGCATTCCTCCTTCCGCGCGCGACCCACTGGCCTTAGTCACAGACCGGCGTGCCATTTGTGGGGGAGCACGCCTGCGCATGTTTCATGGCTTGCCCTTATAGCTCCCCGCGCATTAACTGCGCGATATGACACACGCACGCCTGACCCCGCTCGCCCAATCATTGCCCGCGACTGTCCCCTTCGTAGGGCCGGAGACGCAAGAACGCGCGCGCGGCGCGACGTTTGACGCGCGGCTGGGCGCCAACGAAAGCGTTTTCGGACCCTCACCCAAGGCTGTCGCCGCGATGGCCGCAGCGCCCCAGTGGATGTACGGCGACCCAGAGAGCCACGATCTGCGTGCAGCCCTTGCCACGCATCACGGCTGCACCCCTGCAAATATCATGGTAGGCGAAGGCATCGACGGGCTTCTGGGCTATGTGGTGCGGCTGATGGTCGGCGCGGGCGATGCGGTCGTCACTTCCGCAGGGGCCTATCCGACCTTCAACTATCATGTCGCCGGGTTCGGCGGAACGTTGCATGCCGTGCCCTACACCGATGATCATGAGGACCCCGGGCGTCTGTTTACCAAAGCGGCGGAAGTGGATGCAAAGCTGGTATATCTCGCCAATCCGGACAACCCCATGGGCAGCCATCACCCCGGCGAGCGGATCGCTGCCGCAATGGAAGATTTGCCCGAAGGCACGTTATTGGTGCTGGATGAGGCCTGTGTCGAGTGTGCCCCGGAGGGCACCGCCCTGCCTTTGCCTGCGGACGACCCGCGCGTCATCCGTATGCGGACTTTTTCCAAGGTCTACGGGCTGGCGGGTGCGCGCGTAGGCCATGCCATCGGGCATCCGGCGTTGATCGAGGCCTTTCATAAGGTGCGCAACCATTTCGGCATGAATCGCGCGGCACAAGCGGGCGCAGTGGCTGCCCTTGCCGATCAGGCTTATCTGGCGCAAGTTCATGACAAGATCACCCTTGCCCGCGACCGCATCGCCGCGATCGCGCGGGATAGTGGCCTGATCCCCCTGTCTTCGGCCACCAATTTCGTCGCGATCGATTGCGGACGAGATGCGTCATTTGCCAAGGCCGTCCTCGACGGGTTGATCGCGCGCGGCATTTTTGTGCGCGTGCCGTTTGTCGCGCCCCAAAACCGCTGTATCCGGATTAGCTGCGGCACCGATGCGATGCTCGACGCATTGGCGCGTGCGTTGCCGGATGCGCTGGCTGACGCAAAAAATAGCTGACGTACATAAATCTCGCGCTATTCTTATAACGATCAGCATAAAGTGAGGCCGTCATGAACCAGAGCCCGGGCAGTGCGCCCAACTTTACCCAAGCCTGCCTTGTAATGTTTGGCGTGAACATCGCGTGGGTGTTTTTCGTACTTTGGGCCATATGGGGCCTGATCGCAGTCGCCGTGACCGGCTGGTGCATCAATCGCGCGATCAGCTATCTGGAGGCGCGTCGGGGCTAGGCGCCGCCGATCACCTCCGCCGCCGCGTCGAGCGCGCCGCGTCCGTGAGCGATCCCCAGGCTTGACATGCCGGCCTGTATGCCGCCCAGCAGGCCCATGATCATTTGTCCGTTGACATGCCCCATGTGCCCCAGCCGGAAAAATGCGTCGCGCGCGGGGTCCCCCGGCTCCGCCATGCCGAGGCCTATACCGAGGGTGAGGCCCACCTCTTGCTCCACCCAGTCCCGCAGCCGAGTACCGTCGTTGCCGCCCAGTTTGAGCGAGGTCACCGCCGTACTGCGGCAGGCCGGGTCCGCGATGTTGAGACGCAGATCGCCCCCCTCGCCCCAGGCATCGCAAGCGGCCCAAATCGCCCGCGCCAAAACCGTGTGACGCGCCCAGACATGCTCGATGCCCTCCGCGTGAATGATATCGAGAGAGGCGCGCAAGCCGTAGAGATGGTGCGTTGGGGCAGTGCCGTTGAAATATTCGAAAAACAGATCTGGATTGCTGCGCGGGGTCCAGTCCCAATAGCGGCTCACCCGCGGCATCGCGTCGCGGACGGCCTGCGCGCGGTCGTTGAAGAAGACGAAGGAACAGCCCGGCGGCACCATCAGCCCCTTCTGGCAACCCGTCATCATCACATCGACACCCCAATCGTCCATCTCGAACCGGTCACAGCCCAGTGACGCGATGCAATCGGCCATCAGCAACGCCGGATGTCCCTCAGCGTCCAGCACGCCGCGCAAACCCTTGATATCGTTGAGAACAGAGCTTGAGGTATCCACATGCACGGCCAGTACCGCCTTGATCTCATGGTCTTTATCGGCGGCGAGTGCTTCAGCGATCCGGTCGAGGTCCATGGGAGACGATTTCCCGAAGTCGATCACATCAACCTGCGCGCCGATCCCCTTGGCCATATCGCCAAAGCCAAAGCCAAAGCGCCCTGTGGCAGGCACCAGCACCCGCTCACCGGGGGCGACGACGTTGCTCAGCGCCGCTTCCCAAGCGGCGTGGCCGTTGCCGATGTAGATCGTCGCGTGATGCCGCGTGCGCGCCACGCGTTTGAGATCGGCGATGAGGCCCGGCATCATATCCACCAACTCCCCCGCATAGATGTTGGGGGCGCCCCGGTGCATCGCCCGCAACACTGCGTCCGGCATGACGGAAGGACCCGGAATCGCAAGGTATTCTCGCCCGTGAGACAGGTTTGGTCGCTGTGTCATTTGTCGCTATCCTCTATGAGCTCGGGGGCACCATAGCCGCCGCGCGCGCGCCGTCAATCATGGCACTGCTTGCCCCCCTACCGTGCGCGGATTAAGATGTGCCCAATGGCCATGCGCAACCCCGTGCCACACCTTAGAATGGCAGACCCAGAATGACAGCCGAGACGCCAGCGAGCAGCCGACAGACCTATACCTCGCGCGAGCTGATGCGCTGGCTATGGCGCGATTACCTGCGGCGACACATGGGCAAACTGGCAATCGCCGTGGGCTTCATGATCCTGGAGGGCGCGAGCCTCGGCGCGCTGGCAAAGCTGATGGAGCCGATGTTCGACCGCGTCTTCGTCGCCGGGGAGCGGTCGTGGCTGGGTATCGTGGGTGCCGTGCTGATGGGCATTTTCATCGTGCGCGCGATCTCAAGCGTGGCGCAGCGCGTGCTGCTAACGCGCATCTCGCAACGCTCGGCGGCGGACATGCGCATCGATCTGCTGGACCGGATGATGCAGCAAGACGGCGCCTTCCACCAAACACATCCGCCCGGATTTCTGATCCAACGGGTGCAATCGGATGTGAATGCGGTCAACGATGTGTGGCGCGCGATCATCACGGGTGCGGGGCGCGATTTCATCGGCCTGCTGGTGCTGCTTGCGGTGGCGATCTCGATCGATCCGATTTGGGCCCTGCTGGCGTGTATCGGTATCCCCGTCATGGTCCTGCCCGCGGCGTTCGCACAACGGTTCGTGCGCAGCCGCGCGCGCGAGGCACGCGATCTTGGCGCGACCCTCTCCACACGGCTGGACGAGGTATTTCATGGCATCGTGCAGATTAAGCTGAACGCGCTGGAGACCTACCAGTCGCGTCAGTACCGCGCCATCAGCAAGCAGTTCGTCTCGACCGAAGTGCGGACCGCCTTCGGCGCCTCCGCCATTCCCGCGATGATCGACATCATCTCGGGCATCGGGTTTCTGGCCGTGATCCTCTATGGCGGGGCGGAGATTATTTCCGGCGACAAGACCATCGGCCAGTTCATGACCTTCTTCACCGCGATGGGGTTCACCTTCAATCCGCTGCGCCGTCTGGGCGCGATCAGCGGCCAGTGGCAGACCGCCGCGGCCGCGCTGGAGCGGATCAAGGAGCTGATGGACACGCCCCTGCGCCAGACGTCGCCCAGCGCCCCTGCCGCGGCGCCAACCCATGACACCGACATCGTCCTCGACAACGTGACCCTCAGCTTTGGGGAGATGGATGTGCTGTCCGGGCTATCGCTGCGCGCGCAGGCGGGGCAGACGACGGCGCTCGTGGGCGCGTCGGGCGCGGGGAAATCGACGATCTTCAACCTGCTCACGCGGCTTCTCGACCCCACCAAGGGAACGGTGCGCGTCGGTGGCGTGGCCACGACCGACATGGCGATCCCGGATCTGCGAACGCTTTTTTCCGTGGTGAGCCAAGAGGCGCTGCTGTTTGACGAGACCCTCCGCGAGAACATCGTTCTGGGGCGAGAGGATGTCACCGACGAAGACTTGCAGCGCGCACTGGACGCGGCATTCGTCTCCGACTTCCTGCCACAGCTTGAAAAGCGCCTTGAGACCCGCGTGGGGCCGCGCGGCTCTGCCCTGTCGGGGGGGCAGCGCCAGCGGGTGGTCATAGCGCGCGCCCTGCTGCGCGACACGCCGATTCTACTGCTCGACGAGGCGACGAGCGCGCTGGATGCGCAGTCCGAACAGATCGTCCAGGACGCGTTGGACCGGCTGTCCGAAGGGCGTACGACGCTTGTGATCGCGCACCGCCTCAGCACCATCCGCAACGCCGACAAAATCATCGTGATGGACCATGGCCGAGCCGTGGACGAGGGCACCCATGAGGAGTTGTTGGCGCGCGGTGGCATCTACGCCGATCTCTACCGCCTGCAATTCAAGGACAACAAGACCGTGGCCCATAGACGCAAGGGATTTGCGCGCCGCAGCGATGCGCTGCGACCTCAGGATGAACCCAGCCTTCTGCAACGTATCGGCCAGCATTTCTTTGGTGACTAAACCCTTTCGCCACGTCAGCGCCGAGAGGTGGGGCAGACCCCGCCCTTAGCGTCGGTAAACCTGCGCAAGATATTCCGGCGAAGTACCCAGCGCATAGCGCAGCAGCGTCCAAAGGTTGCGTGCTCCACGCCGCAACCACCCTTGGCGGCGATACTTGGCAGCCGACGTCACCGCCACGGCGTCCAGCCTGCGCAGCCGTCCGCGCAAGCGGCGTGCCAGAGCCACATCCTCCATCAAGGGCTGATCGGGATAGCCGCCCACGGTCATGTAGAGATCACGGTGAATGAGCAGCCCCTGATCGCCGTACGGCAGCCCAGCGCGGCTGCGCAAGTTAGCCCATCCCGCCACCAGCGACGAGGCGACGCCGCGCTGGTCGAATGACAGGCAAAACCACCCGGCGCGCGCGGGCTCAGCCAGATGCGCACGCACGCTTGTGCTCCAGCCGCTTTGCAGAACGGTATCCGAGTGCAGGATCATGAGCCAGTCGCCCCGCGCTGCGGCCACACCGCGCCGCAATTGCCCGCCGCGCGACGGCGCGGCATGCACCACATGCGCCCCCCATTCTTGGGCCACAAGACCGGTTGCATCGCTCGATCCGCCATCACAGACGATGACCTCGCGGATAAGCCCGGCCTCCAGCCCTTCGATCAGCGCGTGAAAGCACGCGGCCAGCCCCGGTTCTGCGTCAAGGGTCGGAACGACAACTGAAATCTGCGCCCGCATCGGGTTCCTTTCGTCATGCCCCTGTAAAGCGGGCGTGAGATTGTTATATGTGGATCAACACCGAAAGGACAGACCGATGAGCACCCCTCCCCGCCGTATCCTGCGCATCACCGGCCGCGACACACACGACTTTTTGCAAGGGTTGATCACCAATGACATAACGCGCCTCGACGCGGGTCTGGTCTATGCCGCGATGCTGACGCCTCAGGGGAAATACCTGGCGGATTTCTTTTTGAAGGCGGACGGCGATGCGGTCCTGTTGGATGTGGATGGGGATCTGGCCGATATGCTGGTCCAGCGGCTCACGATGTATAAGCTGCGCGCGGACGTGACGATCGCGGATGCCGGGCTGCATCTGCATCGGGGCACGGATGCTCCACCGACCGACGCCTTGCCCGATCCGCGCCACGCCGCGCTTGGTTGGCGCGCGTACCGCGACGTGCCGCCACAATCGGACGACACCGATTGGGCCGCCTTGCGTGTGGCGCATATGATCCCGACCAGTGGCGTCGAGCTGACGCCCGATAGTTTCATCCTCGAAATGGGGTTTGAGCGGATAGGCGGCGTGGACTTCCGGAAAGGCTGTTACGTGGGCCAGGAGGTCACCGCACGGATGAAGCACAAGACCGAACTGCGCAAAGGGCTGGCGCGTGTCGCCGTGAGCGGCGAGGCCACAGCCGGGACCGCGATCACGACGGACGGCAAGCCTGCGGGTACCTTGCTCACCCGCGCGGGTGACGAGGCGCTTGCCTATCTGCGCTATGACCGCGCCACCGGCGAGATGCAGGCGGAGGGTGCCACGATCACGCGCATACAGTAGAACGCAAAACACAGCCCAATGGGCTGTGTTTTCTAGCTGCGATAAGCTGCCTCAGGCGCGCTCGAGATACTCCATCGTCTCGGTGTTTACGATGATGTCTTCGTCCTGCCCTACAAAAGGCGGTACGGATACCTTGACGCCATTATCCAAGATCGCAGGCTTGAAGGAGTTCGCAGCTGTCTGTCCTTTGACAACCGGCTCCGTCTCGACGACCTTACAGGTCACTTTTTGCGGCAATGCAGCATTGATCGCCTCATCCTCGTAATACTCGACAACGATCATCATGCCATCTTGCAGGAACGGACGCCGTTCCCCCAGCAGATCAGAGGCGAGCTGCACCTGCTCGTAGGTGTCGGTATCCATCAGGACCAGCATGCCGGAGTCCTCATAGAGGAACTGCTGGTCTTTCTGCTCAAGCCGCACGCGCTCGACCTTGTCGGCGCTGCGGAACCGCTCGTTCAATTTGGAGCCGTTGCGCAAATTCTTGAGCTCAACTTGTGCAAAAGCGCCGCCTTTACCGGGCTTTACGTGATCTACTTTCACAGCCGCCCACAGACCGCCGTTATGCTCCAGCACGTTCCCGGGGCGAATCTCATTTCCGTTGATTTTAGGCATGTGGTAAAACTCTGGCAAAAGGTTGATCAAATGTTGACTGATCCTATATCTTGCGTGGAACTAACACACAAGCTGCCGTGTTTAGCGTTAATGGCGTCCTAAGCTATGCGTTCGTTGCATAGGTGCCATGCGCAAACAAGGTATCCGAATCGCTCGTGATATGTCAGAAGTGGCAGACGCCGAAAATGACAAGAGCAAGAATAATGGAAGGACGACGAGTTGAAAGATTTCGTTGATGGTACAGCCTTTAATAATGAACAAGGTAATCGTGCCCGTAAACTGTTCGCAGCCGTAGTATTGGCTGCACTCGATGATGCAATTGCGGACGACAAGAAGTACGGAAACGGGCCGGAGCAAATCGCGCGCTGGGCGCGTTCGCGTGACGGTCGTGAAGTGTTGAGTTGTGCCGGTATCGACCCGAACGAGCGTGTTGTAACCGGTCTGATGGATTTCGTCGGCAAAGGTGTGCGGACCTCCGTCGCCCTGTCGCGTGAAGAGTCCGAGCGCCGCAACGCAGCACAGCAGGCCGAAGCGGCGTAAGCCAAACCTGAGACCCACCAAGACAAAAAAGACGCAGCCTTCGGGCTGCGTCTTTTTTGTATACGTCAGCTTTGGAAGATAGAGACACAGATGCGCGCAACCGGCAGCATCCCCGAAAGTTTCTTTCCGGGGCGGCAAAGGCATGAAAGCTTTGCAGCGGCGATCAAGCGCGTGCTCTCCGCCGCCCGATGAACCACGTGCGATGGGCCATCCAAATGGCTGACCGGGCTTTCAAATAGTCAGCCGCTTAGCGGCCAGAACTGCCTGAATTCGTCACTGTGTTGCAGCCGCAAATCAAGCGCGAGATGTCGCAGCCCGGCGCGGCGGCGCCGATCAGCAGATGCGCGGGTGTATTCATGAAATTCCCTTTTCCTTACACGGCAATTGCGCCACGTTACGCCGAAAGCGGACAGGTGTGCGAAATGGCAAAAGCGATCATGATACAAGGCACCGGCAGCAATGTCGGCAAATCCATGATCGTGGCGGGTATCCTTCGCGCCCTGCGCGCACGCGGCCTGAATGTGCGCCCGTTCAAACCGCAAAACATGTCCAACAATGCAGCCGTGACCGCGGACGGAGGAGAGATCGGGCGCGCGCAGGCCCTGCAAGCGCGCGCATGCGGGGTGGCGCCGCACACGGATATGAACCCCATCCTCCTGAAGCCCCAAACCGCGACCGGCGCGCAAGTCATCGTGCAAGGTCAGGTCGCAGGCCATCAGGAGGCGCACGCCTTTGGCCGCAACAAAGCTGCGCTGATGCCCGCCGTCCTGGAGAGCTTTCGGCGTCTCGCGAGCCAGTGCGACATGATCGTGATCGAGGGCGCAGGCTCCCCGGCGGAAACGAACCTGCGGGAAGGTGACATCGCCAATATGGGCTTTGCCCAAGCAGCGGGTGTGCCGGTTATTTTGATGGGAGACATCGACCGGGGCGGTGTGATCGCACAGATCGTCGGCACGCGGGCAGTCTTGAGCGTTGAAGACAATGCCCTGATCAAGGGCTTTTGCATCAACAAATTTCGCGGGGATCGCAGCCTCTTTGACAAAGGTCGTGACGATATCGCCGCGCGCACGGGTTGGCCCTCGCTGGGTGTGCTACCGTGGTTCGACCATGCGGCGCGCCTGCCCGCCGAGGATGTGATGGACCTGCCCGCGCGCGCGCGCTCGGGGGGGGCAGGTCTTGTCGTCGTCGTGCCACAGCTGCCGCGCATTGCCAACTTCGACGATCTCGATCCCCTCGCTGCAGAGCCGTCGGTGGATCTGCGCATGATCACCGCAGGCGATCCTTTGCCGGGGGATGCGGATCTGATTTTGCTGGTGGGCAGCAAATCCACCATCGCGGACCTTGCCGCGCTGCGTACAAACGGCTGGGACATCGACATCGCCGCCCACATACGGCGCGGTGGCCATGTCATGGGCCTGTGCGGCGGCTACCAGATGCTGGGCCAGACCATCAGCGATCCGGGCGGTATCGAAGGGCCGGCAGGCACGGTTGACGGGCTTGGGCATCTGGACGTGCATACGGTGCTGGAGCCGCATAAAAACCTGCTTCTGCGCGAGGGCACCCATCTGGAGACCGGCGCCACGCTGAGCGGCTACGAGATCCACATGGGCGTCACCCATGGCCCCGATTGCGCGCGCCCGTGGCTGCGCCTTGGCAATACGGACGATGGAGCGGCGAGCCGCGATCGACGGGTATCGGGCTGCTATCTGCATGGGATCTTCGCATCCGATGCTTTCCGCACGGCGTACCTACACGCACTCGGCGCCCCCTCCACTGTCGTGTTCGAGGACCGCGTCGAAGATACGCTCGACGCGCTTGCTCAGCACATGGAGGCCTATTTCGATCTCGATGCGTTGGTGGCCGCCGCGGCGGAGGTGGCCTCAGGCCCTACTCCATCTCCTGCGCGGTGAGCGCGCGATGGATTTCGCGGCGCACCAGCTTGCGCACGTTACGGGTGATCCGCTCGCCCAATGCGCCTTGCAACTCTTCGCGCACGATTTCGCTCACCAGATCGCGCAGGGCGTCCTCATCCATGATCTGATCGTCACCGGTGCCAAAGGCGGCGGCGATCGGCGGCCCATCCGCCTGTGCCTCCTTCTGCGGGGCCAGATCATCGGGGGCTTCTTGCCGAATTTGAGCGCCAGCATCGGCATCGGCATCGGCATCGGCATCGGCAATACTCTTACCGGGAAAACGGTCGTCAAGGGGGGATCCCTTGGCATCCAGCTCCACATCATCTTCCCACGCCATCGTCGGGGTATCGGAGGATGTGAGGTCTTCCGCTTCACCCCCCTCGGGTTCCCACTCCTGCACCGTCTCGCCAACCGCCGCTTCAAGTGCGGCGATCTTTGCGGTTAGCGATGCACCGGCTTTGTCTGGAATAGCCTCCTGCACAACTTTCGGGTCGAAGAAATAGCTGCCGCTTGGTCGTGTGTCCGCAAGGGCGGCCCACTTCGCATCAGTGTCACTATCCCGCGTGTCTCCATCCTGCGTCTCATCTACGTCATGGCCGCCTTCACCGCGCGCATAGTGCGCTTGCGGCACAACTCGCGCCGTCTCCGCGCCAGCCATGGAGGCTGCGGCCTCTTCGCGTGTCCGCGAGTCGCCATCTTCTTCGGCAGATTGGCCCAATACGGCTTCGGGGCGATGCTTGCTTCCATCCGGATCATCTTCAAAAACGTCAGTATCATCGACGATTTCAGCCGACCGATCCACCGCTGCGCTGTCGGTAGCCTCTTTCCAAGTCTCGTCCTTGTCAGTATTGCCTTTGCCTGTCTCGCCATTGTCCGCGTCCCAGTAGCTCTGGTCGCTGTAATCGGATTGGTCTTCGCCGTCCTGCTCAGAGATATCCAACGTTGAATGAACAAGCGCTTCCACATCCGCGTCCTCCGACGCCGCATCCGCTTTGTCCTGTGGGGGCCATGTCCGTTCCGCGACCGCGCCGAGATCAAGGGGCGTCTCCACCGGCTCCGTCACGCGCAAAGCCTGTGTCAGAACGAGGCGGTCACTTGCCGGGTCTTTGGCCAGGAGCATCTCGTCCGACCCACGCGTGTCGGGAGGTGCCGCGCGCAGCCCTGCGAGCGGGCGCTTGTCTTCGGATACCAAGCGGCGGATCGAAGACAAGACATCTTCGACCTCTTCATTCGTGACAGGTTTCGACATTTCTCACCACTCTCTACTCGGCCGAAATGATAACCCGCTTATGGGATTCTCACAATGGGGCGAAAATCGAGGAAAAATATAAAATTAGCCCGTTGCCTTCATGCGAAGGGTCGAACCGATCACGATCGCAACCGGCGCGACCCAGTGCAAAAAGGGTGAGGGCCTCGCGCGGCCTAGTTCTTTTGCAGCCGCTGGAGAACGCGGTCGAGGGCCTGACCCTGTTCAGACCGGGACGTTGGGCTGTCCTTGACCAGATTGTAATATTCGGTCACGTCGTATTGCTGAATCGGGAGCCGCAAATCGCGCGCGGTCAGTTGCCCTGTGGCCGAAAGCACCGAATATGCCGCGACGTAGAGAAGCGTCTGCGCCGAAATCCGGCTTGCTTCGGCGTCCAAGAGAGATTGCTCCGCATCCAAGACGTCCAGAGTCGTCCGAGCGCCGAGAGTTGCCTCCTCGCGCACGCCCTGAAAAGCGATCCGCGCCGCCCTGATCCGCTCGTCCGACGCCTGCAGCGAGGCGCGTGCGGAACTGAGCTGTGCGTAGGCGATGCCCACGTTTTGCTGAATATTATTACGTACCACATGCAGATTGCCGCGCTGCGCGTCCCGTCGCGCTTGCGCAATGCGCACCGCAGCAGAGCGGGCGCCGCCCGCATAAAGCGTGTTGCTCGCGTTCAGGCCGATCGACGCGCCAGTTGAGAAATTGCTGTTGTCGAAGTTATTGCTCAGCGACAACGCGCCCTGTGCCGTCACGGTCGGACGTTTCTGCGCCTCGGCACGCCGGATCGCAAGCTCGGCTGCGGCGACCTGATGCTGCACGGCGCGCAATTCCGGGTGGCGCCGCACGGCAACCGCCTTGGCACCGTCGATGTCGTTGCTGAGCGCAGGGAGGCTCGGCGGCGCGCTCAGATTACCAGGACTGCGACCGATGATGTTGCGATACTCCTCCACCGCGATGGCTCGGTTGCCCTGCGCCGTGGCCAGGCCACTGCGCGCCTCAGCCAACTGCGCTTGCGCGAGCGCCACATCGGTGCGCGTCACTTCACCCACTTCAAAACGGTTCTCCGCCGCCCGCAGCTCTTGCATCAACACCCGCAGGTTGTTTTGTCGAAGCGCCACCAATTCATTGGTTTCAATCACCCCCATATAGGCCTCGACGGCGCGCAACAGCACCTGCTGCTCGATCGCGATCAGGGTTTGGCGGGTCGCCAACACGGTTTCCTTCGCAACCTCGACGCCCAATGCCGTGGCACCGAAATCATATAGGAGCAATTCTGCGATCAATTGACCCTGCGCCGCCAGGCTGTCGGTACTTTGCACGCTCCCGGGTGCCGACGACAGCCGTGCGCGGCCCAACGTCTGGGTGAAGCCCGCAGTCCAGCGCAAAACAGGCTCCAGCGCTGCACCGGCGACGGCCACATCCTCGTCGGCGGCGCGCAACAGCGCGCGGTTCTGGTCAAGCAGGCCGGAATGGCCGTAGGAACCCACCAATGCGTCCGCCAAACTTTCAGCGCGCGCGGTCTCCACGCTGCCGAGGCCTACGACAATAGCCGCCGCGACTGCCAAACCACTCATCCGCATCTTGCGCCGCGCCTGTGATCTTAGTGTTCCGAATGCCATCTCATATTCCCCGAGCTCGTGTAAATCGTCTTGGTGATAACTTAGCGCCTTTAATCCGCATACCAATTAAACCGGTTATCAAAGCGTGAAGGTCAATTTTTTCTCGAATCCGGGCAAAAACGGCGCACTTGCGTTGAACGCAAGCCGCCAGCTGATTTTGCCCGCGCGCTTGTACCCAAGGCGAACTTCCCCCAAGGGCCCCTGCATAAAGAGCGCGGCGATCCGGCCGCCTTCCTTGAGCTGATCCGTCAATTCTTCCGGCACCTGTGCCACGGCCCCCTGGAGTACGATCACATCGTAGGGGCCGTGCTGCGGCGCGCCCGCCACCAGCGGCCCCAGGTGAACGATTGCATTGTCGGCACCCACCGACACCAGCGCATCCTGCGCCTCCGCCGCCATTTGCTCATCCTCCTCGACCGCGACGACGGCCTGCGCCATCCGGGCGATCACTGCGGTCGAATAGCCGTACGTGCAGCCCACGTCGAGGACCAGTTCATTCCGGTCGATGGCCAGTACATCCAACATCTTGGCGAGGCTGCGCGGCTCCAACAAGGCCCGCCCCTGCCCCAGATTGAGATTTTCGCCGACGTAGGCCGCCTCGCGCTGCGACACAGGCACGAATTCTTCTCGCGCCACAGTCAGCATCGCGTCGATTATAGGGAATTTCGTAACGTCCGAGGGGCGCACTTGCGTATCAACCATCATTGTGCGCCGCGCGGTAAAGTCAGTCATGGGGGAGTGCTCGTCTATTCAGAATCCTGTTGCAGATAATGTGCCACACCCCGCACCAATCGGCAACGCCACTTACCGGACGCCCAATCGACAGCACCCGATCTTGCCTCTTGCAGTGCGCAACCAGCCGGTTTATGTCGAATCAGCTTCGGCGAGTTGGCGGAGTGGTTACGCAGCGGATTGCAAATCCGTGTACAGGAGTTCGATTCTCCTACTCGCCTCCAATAAAATCAATGGGTTACGAATATCTCTGCTCATTGGGTATCACCTCTGGTATCAGTTTCACGTTCTGTGCCTGTTCTGTTCGGGGTCATTTGCGCTTCGCTACCGCCTGCCTCGCCCGCATGATTTGCCGAGCCTCCCCCGCATATTTGATGATCATCTCTTTGGATGTGTGGCCGCTGTAGCTGGCGATTTCATCGTCCGTGCAGCCCGCCCACGCCAATTCCATCACGCCGCGATACCGCAAAGCGTGTTGGTCATGGGCCATCAGGCCTAACCGCTTACGCTCGCGCACCATCACACGCGCCATCGCGTGGTAGTCCATTTTGGAACCATCAGCCCGCGTCAGGATGTGGCGCGATGGATGGGGCACAAACCCCAGATCAGCTCTCGCTCCATCCAGCGCCGCCTTGAGCGCAATCGTGCAGGGCAGTGACAGGACAGTGTCTGTCTTGTTCTGGCGCAGTTTGAGGGTATCGCCGTCATAGTCGCCCCATTGAAAGTCCACCCAGTCACCAGGGCGCTGCACGCTGCCCACGCCAATCTCAAAAATCAGGCGGGGCAATGGCGCGCCCTCCTCCCGCATTTTCCCCACTGCCCCGTCGGTCCACGGCAAATGCGGTTTCTTGCGGTCCTTCGGAACCCTCAACGGCTCTATATCAATCGCGGGATTGTCGTTGCGCCAGCGTTTGCGGACCGCCATTTTAGATAACATGCTGATCGCGGTCGGGATGTAGTTGGCAAACCGCACGCGATGCCGGTTCTTTTCCATGGCGTCATAAATGTCGGCTTGCGTCAGTCGGGCCACGTCAGCGCGCCCAATCTTTTCGGTCAAATATTCAAAGACTTTTTCAAGGTCGCGCCGATATCGGGGCGAAAAATCTTTCCATTTGTCGGTCTCACGCAGAGCGTCAATCAAAGCACCCCATGATGTCTTGGAGACCGCTTTCTTCCCGCTGACTATCTCCCAATACTGCTGGTCGAACTCTGCCGTGCCCTCCTCCGCCGTGATCCGCCCCAGATAGAACATTTTGCCGTTGACGCTCTTGCGCACATACCAACGGCCCGACGGATGCTGCCAAAGGTATTGCTTTCGTCGGCCTACCACTGAATTTGATCCCATAATCCTGTCACATCCCCACCTGAAATTCGCTTAAGGGTCTCAGTATCCCAACGAACAACGCCGGGCGCAATTTCATGCCCCGGCGGTAGGTGGCCCTTATCGACCAAAGCCTTGAACTCGTTCGTGCGCAAATCGAGCAACCGCGCGGCGGTCGTCTCGCTGGCCATAATGGGTGTGTGCCGCGTCATTTGTCAGCCCCCATTTCTTGGCCTGCACTTCGCGGCACACCCTTTTGCGCTTTAATCGTGAATTGAGACACATACTTTTCCCAAGCGCCGCTCGGAATCTTGGGGTTACGTTGCCCCGGCGCTGTGAAGATATGGTCCAGCATGTCTTCACGGATCAGATATCGGATGTTGGTCACGGGCAGACCTACGCGCTCGGCCAACTCCTTTGGTGTTTCGAGAGGTTTGGTCACGGCTCACCTTTCCATTGGATTTCAGTTGAAAACACTGCAAGAGTGAACAGGATCGTCCAAATCACTCACAAAGTGCACATATGGGCGAATTAATAACTCATAGGTGCATCTTGTCAACAGACTTGAGCGGCATTGGCCTTCGTTTGCGAGAAATTCGCAAAATAAACGATATTACTCAGCCCGTTATGGCTGCAGCCATAGACGTGTCTGACCGCGCGTATAAGAACTATGAGCAGGAAAAACGGGACTTGCCCGCGCTTACGGCTCTGAACATCAGCGAAGCGTTCAGAGTGAATCTTGACTGGCTGCTGGCGGGGCGCGGCAAAATCCACAAGAGTGACGATCCCGAACTGGCTGAGGCCAGCGCAATCGCGGTTTTGTCCGAAGCTGACCAGCGCGGAACAAACCTGCCTATCGCCAAGCTCGGCAAGATCATCGGGTTTGTTGCCACGCAGGCCGCACAGACGGGCGAAAGCCCCGCGCAGATCGCCAGCCACTACTTTGAAACCCTTTAATCAGGAGACCGCCATGACCGACACATATCATCCGCTGAAATCCTCAAAGTCAGACTTGGACCCCTGCGACCGAGAGATACTAACCTTTGCACGGCAAGTCGGCATTTCAGGCGCGTTCTTGTTTTTTGGCGGCGTGATCGCTTTGATCGCAACTTCAGGCCAAACAACTTGGGACATTGCACGCTTCCTTTACGTTGTCATGGGCGTTCTTGGCCCAATCGGCATTGTCGTCTCGCAAAGGCTTCTGCGCATATTGATGAAGCATCGGCGACGAGAGCTTAACATTTTTGACAACTAGTGAGCATTTGAATGAAGTTAGTCACCCAAACCATTTCTGAGAAACTTTCTCCGGCGCTGAAAGCACACCGACCAGCTCGATCGGACGTTGAGCAGTTCGCGTGCGCTTTGGAGTCCTATCTGGACCACATTGACAGCAAAGAAACCGAAGAAAACCTCAAGACCCACTTTATGGGGCTACTCAAGCCGACTTACCAACCGTCTCACACGATTGAACAATATGGTGACATCGACTTCGTTATCCGAACTGGCGGAAAAGGCAGCCGCGCCGCAGTCTTGTTTGAGGCCAAGCGCGAACTCAACAAAGCTGACATGATCCGACAAGATGATATCAATCGTAAGGCGTTGCACGAACTCATTCTATACTTTTTCCGGGAGCGGCACGCAGGCAATACGGATATTCGTCACGTAGTGATCTGCACCGAATTCGAGATGTATGTCTTCGAAGCGTCTGATTTTGAAAGAACATTTTATCAAAACAAAGCTCTTCGAAAGGATTTCGAAGACTGGGCCGCAGGTAAGAAGTCCGATAGCACCACCGATTTCTTTTACAAAGAGATAGCCGCGAAATTCATCGCTGCCAGTGAAGCCAAACTCAAGGCCGTCCACATTGACTTGAGGAGCTACGAAACGAAACTCAAGGATGGTGCCGACGACAAAGCGTTCGTCAAACTATTCAAGCTGCTCGGCCCTCATGGCTTGATCGCTAAAGAACTGTCGAACGATAGTAACAGCCTGAACAAAGCCTTTTATGATGAGCTGCTTCATCTCATCGGGCTGGAAGAACGAAAGGAAGGCGCAAAGCGTGTGATCGGCCGCCTCGAAGCGTCCAAGCGAAATCCTGGCTCACTTTTGGAAAATGCAATCAGCCAAATAAGATATGAAGACGACTTCAATGATCCGTCAATGATTCAAACCTACGGTTCATCGAACGATGAACGCGAGTTCAATATCGCCTTGGAACTATGCCTTACATGGGTCAACCGTCTGCTCTTCTTGAAGCTACTAGAAGCCCAAATCTTCAAGTTCCACGGTCAAGACCCGGCCTACAAGTTTCTATCGACTTCAATGGTCGCCGACTTTGATGATCTGTCGGACCTGTTCTTCAAGGTACTTGCTTTTGCGCCGTCTGAACGGCCCCCGCTCATAGCGGCAAAATACGAAAAGGTGCCTTACCTCAACAGTTCACTTTTCGAACTGACCAAACTGGAAAAATCTTTCAGAATCAATGCCCTGACTAATGGACTGGACGCTCCACTGTTCAGCCGAACCGTCCTTCGTGATGCGACTGGCCGACGCGCCTCAGGAAGGAAAGGAACTCTGTCCTATATCTTTGATTTTCTTGATGCATATGACTTCGGAACCGTTGGCGGTGGGGATGTTCAGGAGGAAAGCAAGACCATAATCAACGCTGCCGTACTTGGTTTGATCTTTGAAAAAATCAATGGATACAAAGAAGGCGCGATATTCACGCCAGGCTACGTTACGATGTACATGGCGCGAAAGGTGATCGAGAAAACCGTCCTTGAAGCCTTTCAAAAGGAAAACCCAAGCTGGACGCTCACCGACACGGACGATCTCCGAAACAACATTTCGGATGATCGATCCAAGTCGGCAATACTGCGTCACAACGCAGTGATCGACAATCTGAAGATTTGTGACCCAGCCGTTGGATCAGGTCACTTCCTTGTTTCATGTCTCAATGAACTGATTGCGCTCAAATCTCGGCTCGGCATCTTAGCCGATGCAGATGGCAACAGATTGTCTGACTATGTCGTCGAGGTGGACAACGATGAGCTCATAATTGTGAATGCGGACACAGACGAGGTCTTCGCTTATCAAGTGCATGGCACCCAAGTGCCGAAACGCCTACAGCAGGTCCAACAAACCCTTTTCCATGAGAAGCAGAAGCTAATCGAAAACTGCTTGTTCGGCGTGGATATCAACGCGAACTCGGTGCGCATTTGCCAGCTTAGGCTTTGGATCGAACTTCTTAAGAGCGCTTATTATCGGGACGGCCAAGACTCGCAGCTCGAAACGCTGCCGAACATCGACATTAACATCAAATGTGGCAACTCACTTCTGTCTCGGTTCAAGTTGGATCAGAGCCTTTCGGATGCATTCAGCAAGGCAAAACTGACTGTAACTGAATACCGGAAACTCGTGAGCGATTACAAAAGTACAAAAGACAAGGCGGTAAAACGCGACCTGCAAGAGAAGATAGACAAGGCAAAAACGCGCTTTCAAGAAGAGTCGATGGGGCGTCTGACAAAAGAAATTGATGCAGCTATCGCTCAGCTGAAGGCAGATGAAGCGCAGGCCGACTTGTTCGTCTTGGGCGAAGACCAGCGAGCCGAGCAAGACGCCAAAATTGATGAAATTCAAAAGAAGATCGCTGATCTGAACGCTAAACGCACCAAACTACTGCAAAACAAGACGTTCCTTGCAGCCTTGGAGTGGCGGTTCGAATTCCCTGAAGTGTTGGATGAAAAAGGGAAATACGTCGGCTTCGACATCATTATCGCCAACCCGCCCTACATGCGGGTCCAAGAAATTGAAGCGACCCAGCCTGCACAGAAAGAGTTCTATGAACGGGATTTTCGGACTGCGCGGGGTGCCTACGATTTAGCAAACCTGTTCTTCGAATTGGCTGTTCGATTAGCCAAATCAAAGGGGAACAACAACATCTTCATCTTCCCCCACAAGCTCTTCAACTCTGCTAACGGTGCCCCTCTGAGAGAGTACCTGATGAACACTCGCGCTATGAAGCACATCACGCATTTTGGAGCAAATCAGGTCTTTGACAGTGCAATCACCTACACCTGCATTGCATTGTTCAATTCAGAACCAACTGAGACATTCAGCTTTAAGCGGTTTGGCCTCTCGGATGATCATGAGCGTGAGATTGGCAATGAGGCGCTTTACTCTGATTTAAGCTACAAAGATATCGCGGATACATCAGCCCTCTATGGCAAGAACCAGTGGATATTTTTTGACAATCCACCAGGTTTTTCTTGTTTCAAAAAGCTCCATGAAAACTCTGCACCCTTGGAAGAAGCGCTTTCAGTGTTTGTTGGGCTGCAAACAAGCAGAGATACGCTCTATGTCGCAAGAAAGCTCGATGAGACTGCGGACACCTTTACGATCATGGTAAACCCAGAGAAAAAATCTGATGCGCCGCACGTTGAGACTAAAGTGTTTGAGGTCGAAAAAGCGCTGTTCAGATACTTCTTGAACGGGAAAGATGTGCATCGGTTTGACTCGATTGGAACAGACCGGCTGGTCTTTTTTCCTTACATTTTAAATCCGAAAGCAGAATTGGTTAGCGCGAAAAAATTGAAGAAAGATTTCCCCAAGACAGTAAGCGTCCGGCCTGCCTGCACTGACGCGCCATAGAGTGTGTTGATAGTGTCCACCAACGATAGTGGACATCTTGAGGGCAGTTATGGTGGGCAAGAAGGGTCAGAAGAAGCGGTTCTGGTCGGAT
>Ga0307948_1000207_pt1 | contig 39791 bp, 35 predicted proteins | sample OrgLakmetagen280_FD_201824 | JGI IMG/M metagenome (GOLD analysis project Ga0307948, IMG submission 201824) | Saline water microbial communities from Organic Lake, Antarctica - #280 | ecosystem: Environmental > Aquatic > Non-marine Saline and Alkaline > Saline | place: Antarctica: Organic Lake...
CCTGCGCGCGGCGCGTCTCGATCAGCGGCAGATAGGCCGGCAGGAACGCCCGCCCGATATCCTGCGTCAGGGCGAAATCGGCCTCCCAATCGCCGGTATTGCGATCATCCATGAAAATGCCCCCGACGCCCCGCGCGCGGTGGCGATGCGGGATGTAGAAATACTCGTCCGCCCAGGCCTTGAGCCGGGGATAGACATCCGCCCCGTGCGGATCGAGATGTGCGCGCTGCGTGTCGTGGAAATGCGCGGTGTCGGCGTCGTATTCGATGCAGGGGTTGAGGTCGGACCCACCCCCGAACCACCACGCGCCCGGGGTCCAGAACATGCGGGTATTCATGTGCACGGCGGGGCAATGCGGGTTCTGCATATGCGCCACGAGGCTGATGCCCGACGCCCAGAAGCGCGGATCGTCCTCCATCCCCGGCACGCCGCGCGCCGCCATCGCCTTTTGCGCGGCCTCCCCGAGATGGCCATACACTTCCGAGACATTGACGCCGACCTTCTCGAAGACGCGCCCGCCGCGCATCACGCTCATCAGCCCGCCGCCGGCATCCGATCCGTCCTCGCTGGCGCGGCTGGTCTCGCTGACCTCGAAGCGGCCGGGTGCGGCCTCCGACATCCGGCCGGTCGCGTGGCTGTCCTCCATCGCCTCGAACGCCGCGACGATCTCGTCGCGCAGCTGCCGGAACCACGCGGCGGCGCGGGTCTTGTTCTGGGTGAAATCATCGGTCATCTGGTCGTCCTTGCCGGGGTCGCGCATCGTCTGCTGGCCCCCTTAATGCGCCGGGGCGGCGACGGGATCAAGCAGGGTGCGCCCGCCATCCATGGTCAGGATCTGCCCGGTCATGAAGCTGGACCCCTCGCAGGCGAGATATTGCACCGCCTCGGCAAGCTCGGTGGCCGAGGCGATGCGCCCCAGCGGCGTGTGGCATTCGATATCCTCGCGGTAATCGCTGTGCTCGCGCAGCGTGTCCTTGAGCGACGCGCTCATCACCGATCCGAAGGCCACGGCATTGACGCGGATGCGGTACGGGGCGAGCGCCACGGCCATGCTGCGGGTCATCTGGTCGAGCGCGGCCGACGCAATCGAATAGGCCATGAGATCGGGATGCGTGCGCCGCGCGGCGATCGAGGACAGGTTGACGATGGTGCCCGCCGGGGCGTCGGACTCACCCTTGCTTTGCTTGATCATCCGCTTGGCGACCATCTGGGTCAGACGCAGGGCGGTCATCAGGTTCTGCTGAAGCAACAGCTCCACCGCGTCGTCGTCAGGGTTGAGCGGGTCCGAGGGCATCACCTGACGGCACGCATTGATCAGGATATCGACCTGGTCGAAGGCGTCCAGAGTGGCCGAAAGCAGATTGGCCTGCGTCAGCCTTTCGCGCAGATCACCGGCGAAATAGCTGACATTGTCGGCGTCGGCGGTCTTGCCCAGTTCGGCCTTGAGATGCGCCTCGTCCTTGTCGGCGAACATCACGTTGGCCCCCTTGTCGGCAAAGTGACGCCCGATGGCGAGGCCGACCCCGTTGGCGCCGCCGGTGACGATGGCCGTCTTTCCCGCGATGGTGAATGACATGGCATGGGCCTTTCAAGCTTGTCCTGATGTGAGGTTAGGCGATTCTACCGGGGCTGACGAGACGGGTGGCGCGCCCGCAGGATCTTGAACCGGGCGTTGCCCGCAATCTCGTCGACATGCCTGAATCGCTGCGTCAGTGTCGCCTCGTAGAGAAGATGGCGGTTGGCCACCATCCATAACGTGCCGGACGGCTTCAGCGCGCGCGCCGCCGTGGCGATGAAGGCGCGCCCCAGATCGGGATCGGCGCTGCGCCCGGTATGGAAGGGCGGATTCATGACCACGCTGTCGGCGCGGATCTCGGACTGCCAGGTGGTGGCATCCGCCCAGTGAAACCCGGCGCGCGAACCCGGCACGTTGCGGCGCGCGCAGTCCAGCGCGCTGTGATCGGCCTCGACCAGATCCAGCCGGGTGACGCTGTCGCGCACCAGCACACGCGCCGCGAGATAGCCCCAACCGGCGCCCAGATCGATCACGTGCGAGCCCAGTTCGGTTGGCAGACATTCGGCCAGCCACCGCGATCCGGGATCGATCCCGTCGGCGGAAAAAACGCCGGGTGTGGTGACGAACCCGTCCTCGATCTCGGTGCCCTCGCGCGCGGCCCAGTCGGAAAAGTCGCCCCCCGGTGGAATCGTGAATATCTTGCCATGCGCCTTCGACATCGGCGTGCCCACCACGGTCTGTCGGCGGCATTCCTTGAGGATGGATTCGACCCCGTCGGTCTTTGCGCCGTCCACGATCACCGTCCCGTCGGTCACGCCCATAGCCTGCGCGATCAGCGCGCGGGCCAGCGGCTTGGCGCGCGGGACACAGACCACGGACGCGCCATAGCGCCCCTCGGGCGTCACCGCACAGTCATAGCCGCGCGCGACGAAATCGTCGAAATCGGGTTTCAGGGGTGTGACGACATGCACCCGCTCAGCGGGCAGGGCCGACAGGTCCGCGCCGGCCCGCGGCATGACCACGGCGATGCGCCCGGTTTCGGGCAGATCGACGGTTCCGGTCTCGATAGCGAGAGACAGGCGTGACGGCGCGCTCACGCTATTCCTTTTCCATCGTGCATTGCAGCGGGTGCTGATGGCGGCGGGCGAAATCCATCACCTGTCCGACCTTGGTCTCGGCAATCTCGTGGCTGAAGACACCGACGACCGCGACGCCCTTCTTGTGCACGGTCAGCATGATCTCGAACGACTGCGCGTGGGACATGCCGAAAAACCGTTCCAGCACCGCCACGACGAACTCCATCGGCGTGTAATCGTCGTTGAGCAACAGCACCTTGTAAAGCGGGGGGCGCTCCGTCTTGGGCCGCGTCTTGACCGCGACAGAGCTTTTGCCGTCATCATCACTGTCGTCATCATCGCCCGGTCCGGACATTATCGCAAACTGCAACGTCCTCATGTGGTGTCTCATCCTCGTGGCCGATCTGCCTTCACGTCGCGCTAGCATATAACCTATGGAGCCCATGAGAAAAGGGGGTGAGAGAGGATTCGCGGGTTCAGGGCACCGCCCCGTCCGCCGCGTCCGGGATCGCGGGGGCCCGACCCGCGATCAGATGCGTGATCCGCCCCGCGGCCTGCACCACGGCCTGACCGAACTCCGGCAAGCGCGCATCGGTGAAGCGCGAGGACGGGCCGGAAATCGAAATGCCCGCGCAAGGCTCGCCCCGCTCGTCAAAGATCGCGGCCCCGATGCAGGACATGCCGTCATGGCGTTCGTTGCGGTCAAACGACCAGCCGCGCGCGGCGGTCTGCGCCAGATCGTCAAACAGCGTGCCCGGGGTGACATGCGTCTGGTCGGTAAATCCGCGCAGCCCCACCCCGGTCATGAGCATCACGCGACGCTCTTGCGACAGCACCGCGAGAATGGCCTTGCCGATGCCCGAGGCGTGCATCGGCGTGCGCGAACCGGGCGGAAAAAAGGCGCGGATCGGGTTGCCGGTCTCGACCTGACCGATGAACACCACCTCGTCCGCGTCCGGCACCGCCAGATTGGCGGTCTCGCCCGTCTCCTCCATCAGCCGCCGCATCACCGGCCGGCCCGCATCCGACAGGTTGGTGCGTTTGAGATAGGCGACACCGGTCCGGTAAGCCTCGATCCCGATGGTCCAGTCCTGTTGTTCCTCGTCGAAGCGCAGGAAACCCCGCTTTTGCAAGGTGGTAAGGATCCGGTGCGTGGTGGCGGTCGGGATGTCGAGCGACTGCGCAAGCTCTGTCAGGCTGACCCCGTCCTGACCCGCTGCTGCGGTCAGCACGCTCAGGGCACGGTCGAGCGACTGCATGGTGCCGGCACTGCTTTCGGAAAATTGCGATTTGGGTCGGCCTCGGGGGCGTCTGGTCTGGGTCACGTCGGGTCACTCCATGTCTGCAAGACGCCTGTCGGGGATGAAAAATGTTTTGCGGGTTTTGGCGCAGGCGAAATCGAAAAATTGAAAACCCACCAAAAACAGAAGGATGCATTCTCATTATCCAAAATGGAAAATCTTTTCAAGAAAATTGCTTAATCTTTGCGCACCGATCATACTGGCGTATAATGAAACGAGGATAGTCCCATGTCAGATCAGAACCCGGTCTTCATTCCCGGCCCGACAAACATTCCCGACCGGCTGCGACGCGCGATGCAGGTGCAGACGCAGGATCACCGCTCGCCCGCCTTCGCGGCCGTTCTGGCCCCGGTTCTGGACGGCTGCAAGGCGGTGTTCGGTACAAAAAACGCCGAGATCGTTACATTTCCCGCCTCCGGGACCGGCGGCTGGGAGGCGGCGATCACCAACACGCTGTCGCCCGGCGACGCGGTGCTGGTGGCGCGCAACGGCATGTTCAGCCATCGCTGGATCGACATGTGCCAGCGCCACGGGCTGGAGGTGCAGATCATCGACTGCCCGTGGGGCAGCGGTGCGCCCGCCGACAGGTTTGCCGAGGCGCTGAGCGCCGACACCGATCACGCGATCAAGGCGGTACTCGTCACCCATAACGAGACCGCGACCGGCGTGCGCTCGGACATCGCCGCGATACGCGGGGCGATGGATGGCGCCGACCACCCCGCGCTTTTGATGGTGGATTGCGTCAGTTCGCTGGCCTCGATGCCGTTCGAGATGGACGACTGGGGCGTCGATATCGCCGTTGCGGGTTCACAGAAAGGGTTCATGCTGACCACCGGCATGGCCATTCTGGCGGTCAGCCCGAAAGCGCTGAGCGCGATGAACACCGCGACACTGCCGCGCACCTTCTTCGATTTCCGCGACATGCTGGGGGCCACCGCCAATGGCGTCTATCCCTACACCCCGCCGCTGCAACTGATCCACGGCATGTCCGAAAGCCTGACCATGCTGTTCGAGGAAGGGCTCGACACGGTCTACGCCCGGCACACGCGGCTGGCCGAAGGGGTGCGGCGTGCTGTGCATGGCTGGGGCCTCGATCTGGTGGCCCGGTCGCCCGATCTCTATTCCGACACGGTCAGCGCGATCTTCGTGCCCGAAGGGTTCGACAGCAACGCATTGGTCGACCATGCCTTTTCGCGCTACGGCATGAGCTTTGGCGTGGGTCTGGGCGAACTCGGCGGGCGCGCCTTCCGGATCGGGCATCTGGGCAGCCTCACCGACGCGATGATGCTGTCGGGGTTGGCAACCATCGAGATGGCGATGGCCGATCTGAACTATCCGATCAAGCTGGGCAGTGGCGTGATCGCGGCGCAGGAATATTACCGCGCCACCACCACGCCCGCCCTGACCAAAGCCGCCTGAAAGGAGCGATCATGCTGGACACCCAAGGCCCGAACGATCTGACGCTCGACGATGTGCGCGCCGCACATGAGCGGATCAGGCCGTATATCCACCGCACGCCGGTTCTGACCTCGTCCTATCTGAACGAGCTGACCGGCGCGCAGTTGTTCTTCAAATGCGAGAACTTCCAGAAGGCCGGCGCGTTCAAGGTGCGCGGTGCCACGAATGCCGTGTTCGGCCTGAGCGACGAGGCGGCCGCGCGCGGCGTGGCCACGCATTCGAGCGGCAACCACGCGCTGTCGCTCAGCTATGCCGCCGGGCGGCGCGGCATTCCCTGTCACGTGGTGATGCCCCGCACCGCCCCGCAGGCCAAGAAGGACGCAGTGCGCGGCTATGGCGGGATCATCACCGAATGCGAGCCGTCGACCAGCAGCCGTGAAGAGGTGTTCGCCCGCGTGCATGCGGAAACCGGCGCGGATTTCGTCCACCCCTATAACGATCTGCGGGTGATCGCCGGTCAGGCCACCTGTTCGGCGGAACTGATGGAGCAGACCGAGAACCTCGACGCGGTAATCGCCCCGATCGGCGGCGGTGGCATGATTTCCGGCACCTGCCTGACGCTGTCGAATATCGCGCCGCAGGTAAAGATCTACGCGGCAGAACCCGAACAGGCCGACGACGCCTATCGCAGCTTCAAGGCCGGGCATATCATCGCCGATGACGCGCCGGTGACGGTGGCCGACGGGCTCAAGGTGCCGCTGAAGGAGAACACCTGGCATTTCGTGCAGCACAACGTCACCGATATCCTGACTGCCAGCGAGCAGGAAATCATCGACGCGATGCGGCTGACCTGGGCGCGCATGAAGATCGTGATCGAGGCAAGCTGCGCCGTGCCGCTGGCCACGATCCTCAAGAACCCGAAAATCTTTGCCGGCAAGCGCGTCGGCGTCATCATCACCGGCGGCAATGTCGATCTCGACACCCTGCCCTGGATCAAGTGAGGAGGAAATCCGATGAACAAGCCCGTGACATTCGATCAATACGAGGTCGGCTTCGACATCCCCGCCCTGCCCGGCATGGACGAGGCCGACATCCAGACCCCGTCTCTGGTGCTCGACCTCGACGCGCTGGAGCGCAACATCGTCAAGATGGGAGAATGGGCCAAGGCGCACGGCATGCGTCACCGCGTGCATGGCAAGATGCACAAATCCGTCGATGTGGCGCTGCTGCAGGAACGTCTCGGCGGGGCCTGCGGTGTCTGCTGCCAGAAGGTGAGCGAGGCCGAGGTCTTTGCCCGTGGCGGCATCAAGGATGTGCTGGTCAGCAATCAGGTGCGCGACCCCGCCAAGATCGACCGTCTGGCACGAATGCCCAAGCTTGGCGCGCGCACGATCTGCTGTGTCGATGACGTGGCGAATGTCGCTGATTTGTCGGCGGCCGCGCAGAAACACGGCACCCAGATCGAGTGTCTGGTTGAGATCGACTGCGGTGCGGGGCGTTGCGGTGTGACCACCACGCCGGCAGTGGTCGAGATTGCCAAGGCCATCGACGCCGCACCGGGGCTGAAATTCGCCGGGCTGCAGGCCTATCAGGGCGCGATGCAGCACATGGACAAGTACGAGGATCGCAAGGCCAAGATCGATCTGGCCGTGGCGCAGGTGCGCGACGCGGTCGAGGGGTTGAAGGCCGAGGGAATAGCCTGCGACATCGTCGGCGGCGGCGGCACCGGCAGCTATTACTTCGAGGGCAATTCGGGCGTCTATAACGAGCTGCAATGCGGATCCTACGCCTTCATGGATGCCGATTACGGGCGTATTCTCGATGAGCAGGGCCGCCGCATCGATCAGGGCGAATGGGAAAACGCGCTGTTCATCCTGACCAGCGTCATGAGCCATGCAAAACCCGAAAAGGCCATCGTCGATGCCGGTCTCAAGGCGCAATCCGTCGATAGCGGCCTGCCGGTGATCTTCGGGCGGACGGATGTCGAATATGTCAAATGCTCTGACGAGCATGGCGTGGTGGCCGACCCCAACGGCGTGCTGAAGGTCAACGAAAAGTTGCGGCTGGTGCCCGGTCATTGCGACCCGACCTGCAACGTGCATGACTGGTATGTCGGTGTGCGGAACGGCAAGGTCGAGACCGTCTGGCCGGTATCCGCACGCGGCCGGGCATGGTGAGGGGCGACAGGATGGATACGCAAGTGAAAGCCGACGGCGTCGCAATCGTCGGCGAGGCTATCTGCCAACAGGTCATCAGCCGCGCCGACGCCTTCGCGGCGGTTGCCGAGGTCTTCGGCGCCATGGCCAAGGGCGATGCCTACAATTTTCCCGTGGTGCGCGAGGCGATCGGCCATGCCGATGCGCTCTACGGCTTCAAGGGCGGGTTCGACCGCGCCGGCATGACGCTTGGCCTCAAGGCGGGCGGATACTGGCCGGGCAATGCCGACAAGGGGCTGACCAATCATCAATCCACGGTCTGCCTTTTCGATCCCGATACCGGTCAGCTTGTCGCGCTCGTGGGCGGGAATTACCTGACCGCGCTGCGCACCGCGGCCTCCTCGGCGATCTCGATCGCGCATCTTGCGCGCCCCGACGCGAAGGTGCTGGGGATGGTCGGCGCGGGCCATCAATCCACGTTCCAGTTGCGCGCCGCCGCCGAGCAGCGCGAGTTCGAGAAGGTGGTGGCGTGGAACCCGCATCCCGACATGCTGCCGCGTCTGGAAGAGGTTGCCACCGAGTGCGGGCTCGCCTTCGAGGCGGTCAGCCAGCAGGACCTCGCCGCGCAGGCGGATGTGATCATCACCATCACCAGCGCGCATCAACCGCTTCTGATGGCCGACTGGGTCAAGCCGGGCACGCATATCGCCTGCATGGGCACCGACACCAAGGGCAAGCAGGAGGTGGACCCGGCGCTGTTCGCGGCGGCCACGGTCTTTACCGACGAGATCGCGCAATCGGTCAGCATCGGTGAGGCGCAGCACGCCGTTGAGCAGGGGCTTATCACCAAGACCGACATCACCCCCATCGGTGCGGTGATAAACGGCACCCATGGCGGACGCGGATCTGCCGACGAGATCACGCTGTTCGACGGCACCGGTGTCGGGCTGCAGGATCTGGCGGTGGCATCGGTCGCGGCGAAACTTGCGCGAGAGCGTGGTCTGGTCACGCCGGTCACGCTGTAAGGCCGGGATGACGCGCGCGTGAGCGGCGGGTGAGCGCGCCCGCTCGCGGGTGCGTCGTCGCCTTGTCGTGCGGGGGCCGGGCCCGTCACGCGTTCGTTTGGTTCATGTGAGCCGACACTATGCGACACTATGCCACGAGCGCGATGCGCCCCTGTGAGCAAAATGGAGTTGCACAATGATCTACCGCCCGGTTTTCGCCACCGCCGTGATACTCGCCGCCAGCCTGACCGCCGCGACCACCACGACAGCAGCCGAATGCGAGGTCGACGCCGAAACTGTCTGGGACATGAGCGCCGACGACATCACCGCCTTCTATGACTGCATGGAGGCATCCATCGCCGAGGCCTATGCAAAGAACGATCTGGAGGCCGCGGGCGCATACCGGGACTGGACCGTGACCTCGACCCGCCCCGCCGTTCAGGGCGCGCATAGCGGGCGGCTGTTGCAGACCTTCGCCAATGACATCGCGGCCGAGGAATATCTGAAATTCGCGCCCGAGGGCGTGGAGATGCCCGCAGGCTCCGTGCTGGCCAAGGAAAGCTTCGGGATAAACGACGGCACCGGGGCCATCGGGCCGCTTTTCGTCATGACCAAGCTCGAAAAGGGCGCATCGCCCGACACGGCCGATTGGCGCTACGACGCCGTCACCGGATCGGGCGGCACGATGGGGATCAGCCAGGCGTTCTGTCATGATTGCCACGTCACTTGGGAGGCGCAGGACAATCTCGCCTATCCGATCGAGGAGGTGCGCGTCTCGAACTGATCCGGCGATGATGCGTCACGACCCGGCTCCCGTGAAAAGGGGCCGGGTTTTCCTTTGCAAATCCGTGCTCTTTACGCCATTGACACGCGCATGAGTAAACATGCTTGCGCCCTCCTCGTTCACTTGCTCACCGCGACCGGTGCGGTCTTTGCCATGCTGGCCATGCTGGCCGCCATCGACAGCGAATGGGAGCTGATGTTTCTCTGGCTGGTCGTTGCCTTTGCCGTGGACGGCATCGACGGGCCGCTGGCGCGCAAGTTTCACGTGGCGACCTACGCGCCGCGCTTCGATGGCGAGCTTCTGGACCTGATCATCGACTACCTGACCTATGTCTTCATCCCGGCCTTCGCGCTGTTCTCGTCGGATCTGCTGCCGGGCTGGACGGGGTGGGTCGCGATCATCGTGATCACCTATGCGAGCGCCATGTATTTCGCCGATACCAGCATGAAGACAAAGGACAAGTCGTTTCACGGCTTTCCGGGCTGCTGGAACATGGTGGTGATCGTGATGTTCGCCGTCAAACCGGAATTCTGGTTCATTCTCGTGCTTGTCGCGGTGCTGTCGGTGGCGATGTTCCTGCCGCTCAGGTTCGTACACCCGGTGCGCACGAGGCGCTGGCGCTGGCTGTCTCTGCCGATTGCCTTCGCGTGGACGTTTTTCGCGGGATGGGCGGCCTGGGTGGCGTTCGACCCCCAAAGCTGGGCGCTTTGGGGGTTGGTGGTGACCAGCGTCTACCTGACTTTCGCCGGCATCGCGCAGCAAATCATTCCCGAAAAGAACGCACCGGCCTGAGGGCGGCACGGGTCAGTCCGCGCGGATCGCCTCGAATTCCAGCATGATGTCGACGGTATCGCCGACCATCGTGGGCAGCGCATAGGTCATGTCGAAATCGCTGCGCTGGATCTCGGCAGTGGCCGAAATGCCGAGCGTCTCCTTGCCATGGCCGAAGGGATATTCGCCGCGCTTGTTGAGCGTCACGTCAAGCGTCACGGGCCGGGTCACCCCGCGGATCGTGAGATCGCCGGTGACCGTGCCTTGTGTCTCGGATGCGGGCGTGCCCCCATCGGCGGTGAAGGTGATCGTCGGATGTTCGCTCGTGTAAAGAAAATCCTCGCCGCGGACGTGACCGTCACGCGCCTCGTGATCCGTGTCGACGCTTTGCGCGCCGATCTCGACGCGCACTTCGCCAAGCGCGCGGGTCTCGGGGTCATAGACGAAGCGCCCCTCGATCTCGGAAAAGCGACCCAGTACCTTGGCGAAATCGATATGCATCACCGTGAAGGCCACGACGGTATGTTCCGGATCGATCTCCCAGGTCACGGGTTCGGCACTCGCCGGCTGTGCAACGCCGAGGGTCGTTGCGGCGCAGAGTGCGGTAAAGGCGGAAAGGCGTTGGATGGTCATGGATTTTCTCCCTGTTGAATCCGTGGCGTGTCAGGCACTGCTCGCGCGTCTCTCGACGGCTTCCCGTCCTGCGGCGTGACGATCTTCGGGGATGTCGAACAGCCCGCGCTCCATCGACCACCGGCTCAGGCCCGGCAGAGTCGAGATGACGGCGATCGGGATCGCCCCCAGCATCGCCACGATCACCGGCGCGCCGAAGATCAGGGCCCATGGCACCATGAGACCCAGCCAGACACAAAGCACCAGCCCGGTCAATGTCTGCGGCCAGAGCACGCGCGCGGCCTCGTCCCATCGCAGCCTGTCACGGCTGCGCTGCTGTGCGGTCCAGCCGATGCGCTGCCCGAAGCACAGCCCGATGGCGAACCGGGTCAGTGCGAGGGCCACGATCGGCGCGATCAGCATGGACATAACGATCTCGGCCATGCCGCCAAGGACCACGCGCCCGCGCCCGCCATAGCTGGCGCTACGGTCGCCGTCGGCCAGAACCTGTGCCAGCCCCATCAGTTTGGGAAACAGGCTGAGCGTGATCAGCAGCACGAAAAGCGACACCCCGGCCGCAAGGGACACCCCGCCGGGCTGGCCCGTGCCCGCCGTCATCGCCGCGCCGGTGAGGATGAACACCATCCAGGCCGGGGCGCTGACATACATCAAGATCGCCAGCACCAGCTGGATGCGGCTGACCGGTTTCAGCCCCGGCAGCCCCAGCAGGCGGACATATTGCAGGTTGCCGTTCATCCAGCGCAGCTCGCGCCGGATGAAATCCACCAGACTGGGCGGGTTTTCCTCGTGGCTGTCGCTTTCCTCGGCCAGCACCCGTACCTCGTAGCCGGCGCGCCGGATGAGCACCGCCTCGACCTGATCGTGGCTGAGGATCGGCCCCGAGAGCGGCCCGCGCCCCGGCAGCACCGGCAGCATGCACTGCGCGCGAAATGGCGCTGTGCGGATCAGCACGTTATGGCCCCAGTTCGGTCCACAATCGGCTTGCCACCACGCCGAGCCGAGCGTGTAGGAGCGCATGCCGTGGCGCATCCCGAACTGGAACGCGCGGGTGAAGAAACTGCGCGACGGCAGCCCCGTCACGAGGCTTTGCAGCATGCCGATTTCGGGGCTGGCCTGCATCACGCGGACAAGACGAAAGACGGTCTCGGCGCCCATCTCGCTGTCCGCATCGAGGGGCAGGAAGAAATCGCTCGTCCCCTCGGGGCTGTGCAGGAAGTCGGCGATGTTGCCGGATTTGTAGCCGGTATTCTCGGTGCGGCGGCGATAGTGGATCGCGGCCTGCGGATGCTCGGCGCGCCACTGGGCGATGCGCGCCTCTTCCTTGAGCGCGATGCCGTCAGTGTCGGTATCGCTGAGGATGTGAAAGGAAAAGCGTGACGCCCACGGGCTGTGCGCCACCTCGCGTTCCAGTCGCCGGAGCCGCGCGATGGAGGCATCCGGATCCTCGTTGCGCAGCGGCATGACGACCGCCACCCGCGCCGTGATCGGCTCGTCGCCGCGGACGCGGTCGAGCGCCGGCGTCACCTGCGCCGCGGCCCCTGCCCCGTAGCGTCGATCCAGCACGAAGCCGAGGATACTGTTCCAGACCCCGATCGACAGCCATGGCAGCGTCAGGACGAAGGCCCCGAGCATGACCGCTTCGGCCCATGTTATGCCCATCGGCGCGAACAGGCTCAGCATCGCGGCAAAGAGCGCGCAAACGGTGACGAGGTTGAGCGCAAGGATCAGCGCCCGACGCGCACCGACAGGCATGTTGGGCCAACCGCGCAGCGCCTCTTGATAGTCGGTGTCGTCTCCAAGGTCGCGCGTTGCCTGAAGTGGTGCCAAGATTTTTCCTTCCGTCGAACGGTCCGCATACTGCGGGAATGTCTATACTAACCCGGTCGTTAATCCACACACATATGATCATCACGCCGTGAAGCCAACGAGATGTCGCGAATGTGCGAAGATCCGCCGGTCGGCATGTCCGGCTTGACCGGGACCGGCGGCGTGATAGGTCGCAAGACGATCTTAGGAAAGGACACCCGAAATGTTCGCCGTCGAAGTTCGCGATCACATCATGATCGCCCATTCGCTACCGTCACCCGTATTCGGCCCCGCGCAGGGCGTGCATGGTGCCACTTTCGTGGTCGATGCCGCGTTCTATACCGAAGACCTCGACGGGCATGGTCTCGTGGTCGATATCGGCCTTGCGACCGACGCTTTGGGCCGCGTGCTCGAACCTCTGCGCTATGGCAATCTCGACGACAAGCCCGAATTCGAGGGCAAGTTCACCACGACCGAATTCCTGTGTCAGCATATCTGGACCGGGCTGCGCGACATCGCGCGGGCCGAGGGGCTGGGGGATGGCGGACGGCTGCGCCGGATCCGCGTGAAGTTGCACGAAAGCCACATCGCGCGTGGCTGGTACGAGGCCGATCTCTGAGATGGGTTTCGATGTCGACTGGCTGACCCTGCGAGAGCCGGCCGATGCGCGGGCACGCGACGCGGCCCTGTTGACGCGCGCCGTGCAGCGTGTCGTTCCGGGCGCGACGCTGCTCGATCTCGGCTGTGGCACCGGCGCGACGCTGAGGGCCTTTGCAGCGCAAGGCGCCTCAAGCCTGAACTGGCGGTTTCTGGACAATGATCCCGCGCTTCTGGCACAGGCGGCGGCGATGCATCCGCAGGCCACGACCCATGTGGTCGATCTGGCCGATATCGACGCGCTGCCGCTTGACGGCGTGCAGCTTGTGACAGCCTCGGCGTTGCTGGATCTGGTCTCGGAAGATTGGGTCGCGCGGTTTGCCGCGCGTCTGGCGCGCGCGCGGCTGCCGTTCTACGCCGTGCTCAGCTATGATGGCCGGATGCACTGGGATCCCGCCGAACCACTGGATGCCGAGGTGACAGCCGCCTTCAACGCGCACCAGCACGGCGACAAGGGCTTTGGCCCGGCCTTGGGGCCGGATGCAGGCGAGACCGCGGCGGGGCTTTTTCGCGATCACGGGTTCGAGGTGACACTCAAGCAGAGCCCGTGGCGGTTGGGGCCAGGGGACGCGGCATTGCACGAGGCGCTGCTGGCGGGGATCGCGGACGCCGCGACCGAGGCCGGCTGCGAGGCGGCTGCGGGCTGGCTGACCCGGCGGCGCGGTGATCTGGCAAGTTTGCGCGCCGAGATCGGACATGTCGATCTGCTGGCCGTGCCGCGCGGACTCTCGCCGAGTGGATGACTTTTCTCATATCGTATCTATGTTTCAGGGGTATGCCAAATTGACGCAACGTCTGACGCGTCACTTAAGAAGCCGACAAGTTTGACGGAGTAGCGGATGCAGAGCGCCGATTTAACACCGAGGGTCTGGGAGCGTATTCGCGCCGCGCGCGAGGGCACGGCGTGCCTGTGCTGCGGCACCTGGACGAAAGGCGAAAGAGCCGCGATTCAGCTCTACGGGTCGATGATCGCGGCACCGGGTACACAACATGTCGTGGCCCAGATCGGGCAATCGCTTGACGGACGCGTGGCCACCGTGTCGGGGGATGCAGCCGACGTGTCGGGGCCTGACGGGCTGGCGCATCTGCACCGGATGCGGGCCCTGGTGGATGCCGTCATCGTCGGGGTGAAAACCGCGCTGCATGACGACCCGCGCCTGAATGTTCGGCTGGTGCCGGGCACGTCGCCGGCGCGCGTGGTGATCGACCCCTCGGGACGTCTGCCGAGCACCGCGCGGCTTTTCGCCGAGGACGGCGCGCGCCGCATCGTCATTCAGGCCGTGGACACGGAAAGACCGCGCGGCGTCGAGGTGGTCCGCCTGCCGCGCGGGACATGGATCGAACCCAATGCCATCGTCGCGGCATTGCGCACGCTCGGGCTCGATCACCTGATGGTGGAAGGCGGCGGCATCACGATCGCCCGGTTTCTGGAGGCCGACCTGCTGACGCGGCTGCACGTGGCGATCTCGCCACTGCTGATCGGGGCCGGGCCGCAAGGCCTGACCACCCGACCCGTGGCGCGGCTGGCACAGGCCCGACGGCCTGAAACGCACGTCTACGGGCTGGGATCGGATGTCGTCTTCGATTGCCGGCTCGGGGCGTCATCCATCGCGGATGTCTGGCCGCACAGACTGGCGACCACCGCGCTGCACGGATCATGACGGGAACAGGCGAGACACGCGCGCTCTGGATCACCGGCCCCGAAGAGGCGGAGATATGCGTCACGCAGATCGCTCCCGGCCCCGATGAGTGCGTGATCGAGACGCTCTTCTCCGGCATCAGTCGGGGCACGGAACGGCTGGTATTCCAGAACCGCGTGCCCGCATCAGAGCATCAGACGATGCGCGCGCCGTTTCAGGAAGGCGACTTTCCCTACCCCTTGAAATACGGCTACAGCGCCGTTGGCAGGGTGGTCTCTGGCCCCGGCACCGGACAGGTGGTGTTCGCCCTCCACCCGCATCAGGCACGCTTCGCCTGCCCCGCTGCGGCGGCGGTTCCGGTGCCGGCCGATGTGCCGGCGACGCGCGCGGTGCTCGCCGCGAACATGGAAACCGCGCTCAATATAGTCTGGGATGCGCGGGTGCAGCCGGGCGATCGCGTGGCGGTCGTCGGGGCTGGCACCGTGGGCGCGCTGGTGGGCTATCTTGCGGCGCGCATTCCCGCCACCGAGGTGTGTCTTGTCGATGTGGATGCAAGGCGGGCCGCGCTGGCCGGGCACCTGGGATGCGCCTTCGCGGCACCGCAGGACGCGCCGGGCGAGGCCGATGTGGTGATCCATGCCTCCGCCAGCGATGCGGGGCTTGCCACGGCGCTGTCGCTTGCCGGGCGCGAGGCAGCGGTGGTCGAGGCGAGCTGGTTCGGCACCGGTCACACCCAAGCCCCGCTTGGCGGCGCGTTCCACCAGCGACGCCTGCGCCTTGTCGCGTCGCAGGTCGGCGGCATCCCCGCCGATCACACCGCGCGCTGGACCTATCGCCGGCGGCTGGAGACAGCGCTGCGTCTGCTGGCCGATCCATCGCTCGACGTGATGATCTCGGGCGAAACCGCGTTCGAGGATCTCGCGCGCGACTACGCCGCCATCCTGCGCGCGCCGGACACGTTGTGCCACCGGGTGCGCTATGACGGCTGAGCGCGACAGGCCGGCGCGCTGCCTCGCTTTTGCCGTCCCCGGCGACATCGACACGGTGACCGGCGGATATCTCTATGACCGCAGGTTGGGTGACGCCTTGGCCGGGTCCGGGCACGAGGTCCGGTATCTGCGGCTCGGCGACAGCTTTCCCCACCCCTCGGGCGCGGACATGGCGGACGCGCTTGCCCAGCTTCAGGCGCTGCCGCCGGACTGCCCGGCGCTGGTCGACGGGCTTGCCTACGGCGCGCTCGACCCCGACGGGCTGTCGCGTCTGAGCGCGCCTATCGTGGCGCTGGTGCATCACCCGCTCGCGCTGGAGCCGGGCCTCGACCCGGATCAGGCGCGCCGGATGGCGGCGCGCGAGACGGAAAATCTAGCGTTGGCCCGGCATATCGTGGTCACCAGCCCGCATATCGCCGGTCTGCTGCGGGAGCATTATGGCGTGGCCGCGTGGCGGATCAGCATCGCGCAGCCCGGTTTCACACCCCCCGCTCCTGCCTCTGGTTCGGATCCCGCACAGCGCGCCACGCCGCCGCTGATCCTGTCGGTCGGTTTGCAGGCCCGGCGCAAGGGCCATGACACCCTGCTGCACGCCCTGTCGCAGATCACCGATCTCGACTGGCGGGCCGAGATCGTCGGACGCGCGCACGAGCCCGACACCGCCCGCGCGCTGCATGATCTGCGCGAGGATCTGAACCTGACCGGGCGGGTGACCATCGCGGGCGAGGTGGATCAGGCGGTGCTCGACGCACTTTACCGGCGCGCCAGCCTGTTCGCGCTCGCCTCCCGGTACGAGGGCTACGGCATCGTGTTCGGCGAGGCCATGGGTCACGGCCTGCCCATCGTCAGCACACGGGTCGGGGCCGTGCCCGGCACGGTGCCGCCCGAGGCCGGGCACCTGGTGCCACCCGACGACCCCGCGGCGATGGCCGGCGCGATCCGGCGTCTGATGACCGATACCGTGCTGAGGGACAACGTCGCGACCGGGGCCAAGCGCGCCGCCGCGGATCTGCCCGACTGGCACGCGACAGCACGTGTGGTGGCGGACGCGTTGTTCGGGCGGATCGCCTCGGGGGCTGCGTCATGACGCGGCTGCCAGAGCCGGAGACCACAAATGAAAGGACGCAAGATGACGATCGAGACCGACACGCAGTCAACCGCACCTGACGCACCGGTGCTCATGCTCGGGGCGACCTCGGGCATCGGCGCGTTTGCCGTGGACGAGGCGCTGAGCCGTGGATTGCGCGTGCGCGGCTTTGCACGCGGCGCGGGCAACATGGCCCCGCGCGACGGGCTGGAGCCGTTCGTCGGCGACGCGCAATCCCCCGAGGATCTGACCCGCGCGCTGGACGGGGTTTGCGCGGTGATCTACGCGCTCGGCGTCAAGGAACGCCCCGCGATGATCTGGCAGCAGGAGACGTTTTTTTCCCGCACCACCGCGGCGCTGATCGACGCGATGCAGGCCACCGACGTGACGCGGCTGATCGCGGTCACCGGTTTCGGCGCGGGGCGCAGCCGGGACGCGATGAGCAAACTGGAAAAACTGGGTCACAACGCCGTGCTTGGCCGCGTCTATGACGACAAGTCCCGGCAGGAATCGCTGATCATGGAAAGCGGGCTTGACTGGACCATCGTGCGCCCGGTGATCCTGACCAAAGGCGCGCGGACCGGCACCGCGCGCGTGCTGCGGGCACCGGACGAATGGCGCAACGGTCTGATCTCGCGCCGCGATGTCGCGGCCTATCTTGTGGATGCCGTGATCGACCGGCTGGACGTTCGCGTCGACGTGGTGCTGGCACGATAGGACACGGCCCGATGACGGCCGTGATCCGGCAGACAGGCGCGTGTCGCGGTCACTTGCCCAGAAAGCGCAGAAGAATGACGGCCGCGATCGCCAGCAACAGGATCGCGCCGGCCTCGATCACGATGGTGAACGGGTCCATCTCCTTGCTCTGCAGCACGATCAGCCGGGCAAGTGCCGTGATCGCGATGAAGATCGGGAAAACGAAAGGCTGACCGCGCCCGGTATAGAACACGGTCACCATGGCGATCACCTCTGTGTAGAGAAACATCAGCAGGACGTCGCCAAGTTGCACGCTCCCGGCCGAGATCACGATCCCGATCTCCCCATAGGCGGCGGCGAGCGTCATCAGGACAACCAGGAAAAGCATGCCGCGTTCGAGGTATTTCAGGCCGCGTTCGACGACCCTCTCCTCCTGATCGAGCGGTCGGTCGTCAGTCTCCGCGTGATCCGGCGACGCTTTCTCGTTTTTTGGAAATTGGTTCATGGGTATCTGTCCCCGCTGCGGGCGTGATGATGGGCAAGCCCCGACAAGCCCGCCGCGCCGCGGGCGGTGCAGGTGGAATTGCCGCGCCAGTCGAATTCGCCCTGCCAAGTCCTAGCTAAACAATATGCGAAGATTGTTCCGGCCTCTCCTGCCCAGTTTCCCAAGACGCCAGCGGCGCCTGTTGGTCATCGGACTTGTCCTGTCGTTTCTGGCCGGTCCCATTGCCGCCCAGATCCTGTTTCTGCTCCTGACCTGACGCGGGCGCACGCCGGTCTGCGGTCAGACCGCACTCACAACCACGATCATGGCCAGCACGTAGATCAGGATGCCGCCGCCGATCAGGAAGTAATGAAACTTGCCGATGACAGTGGCCTTGGCGAGGCCGCGCGCCTGCATGAAGAGGTCGGGCCACGTGTAGCTGACGAAATCGCCCTGAGTGAACAGGGCCTGGATCCGGTTCTCGGAATCGACCACTGGCAGACGCCGGAAGCGGTCGTTGGACATGATGCGCAGCCAGTCGAGCACATAGTCGGTTTCTTTCGCCATCCGGATCTCGCGGGTCATGATATCCGACAGCTTCACGTTGTCTGGATCGCTGTTGCGCGCGACAAGCTTGAACATCACATCGCGCTCGGTCACGATCCCCTCGACTCGGTCATCCTTGTCGACGACGATGATACAGCCGTAGTTTCGATCCTTCATCGCCGCGACGGCGTCGGTGACGGTCATGTCGCCCGGCCCGGTCAGCGGATGGAACTTGTTGGTGTATTCGGGGCGGTCCATGAGACGCGCGCCCTTTCTCGGTTCATCTGTGCTCACTGTCGAAAACCTTTCTTTTACAGGTCGCTGTTGCGATTCAAACCGGCATCTGTCGACTGCCGGACTTCGTTTGAGGTAAATCGACTGCCGGTGCGATCAAGCGTCGCGGTCCAATGCGGATGCGGGCCGCCCGGCCGCACCGGGTCCTTGCCCGAAAAAACCCGCCAATGTGCCCGTGCTTCAAAAAATCTTGCGGCTCAGGATGCAAAGCCATCGTTTTCACCCGGCCCCGAACTGCGCCACACTGGCCCAAACGGAAAAGCGAAAGGCAGACTTCATGCATGTAGGATTTATCGGGCTCGGCAATGTCGGCTCCAAGCTGGCGGGCAGTGCGTTGCGCAACGGGTTCGACCTGACGGTCTGCGATCTGGATGCGGACCGCGTCGACAGCTTCGTTGCGCGCGGGGCCGGCGCGGCGACCGGTCCCGCTGATCTGATGCGCAAATGCGATACGGTGATCACCTGCCTGCCCTCGCCGGCGGCGTCGGCCGCGGTGGTCGAGGCGATGCTGCCGGAGGTCAACGAGGCCAAGATCTGGCTGGAGATGTCGACCACCGACGCGGACGAGGTCAAGCGGCTTGCGGCGCTGGTGATGGCCCAAGGCGGTGCCGCGGTGGAATGCCCGGTCTCGGGCGGCTGCCACCGGGCCGACACCGCCAATATCTCGATCTTCGCGGGCTGCGATCGCGCCACCTTCGAGCGTATCCTGCCGCTTCTGACCACGCTGGGGCGGCGGGTGCTGCATACCGGCGAGATCGGCACCGCCTCGGTGCTGAAGGTGATGACCAATTATCTGGCCACCGCCAACCTGCTGACCTGCTGCGAGGCGCTGGTCACGATGAAGGCCGCCGGCATGGACATGAACACCACCTACGAGGCGATGAAGATCAGCTCGGGCACGTCCTTCGTGCACGAGACCGAAAGCCAGGTGATCCTCAACGGCTCGCGCGACATCTCGTTCACCATGGATCTGGTGAAAAAGGATATCGGCCTGTTCCAGAAGATCGCCGAGGATGCGGGCGTGCCGCTGGAGGTCAGCCCGCTGCTGATGCAGATCCTGGATGACGGCATCGCCCGCTATGGCGCGCGCGAATTGTCGCCCAACATCATCCGCCGGCTCGAGGATGCGACCGGGCTGACGATCAGCGCGCCGGGCTTTCCCGCCGAGATGGTCGACGACGAGCCCGAAGAGCCGGGATACGAGGTCACCCCGACCGGTCTGACCAAGCCGCTGATGGCGACATGATCCATCCGGCGCAACACCCACACACGCGGCAAAGGAGACAATGACGATGTCGGATATCAACGTGGATCTTGGCGAAAGCGGCATGACGGTCGCGCTGCCGGACGGCGCGAGCTATTTCAATTACTACTGGTTGCGCGATGCCAGCCTCGACTGTTTCGACCCGCAGACCCGCGAGCGGGTGTTCGATTGCTCTGCCCTGCAGTCGGCCCCGCGGGCGCAATCGGCCCGGGTCGAGGATGACAATCTGGTCATCGACTGGCAGGCCGAGGACGCCCCAAGCCGCGTGCCCCTGTCATTGCTGCGCGACGTGGCCCGGACGGGTCGGCAGGAAGATCCGGCGGCGCTGCCGCGCGTGCTCTGGTACGGCGATCACTTGTCCAACATCCTGCGCGTGTCGCAAGACGCGGTGCTGACATCGGATGACGCGCGCGCCGCACTCACCCGCGCGCTGATCGAGGACGGGATCGCCTTCGTCACCGACATGGCCGAGGACGAGGGCAGCCTGCCGCGACTGGTCAACACCATCGGGCCGATCACGCCCTCGGCCGAGGGGCTGTTCTTCAACGTGCGGGTCGAGATCGAGCCGACCAACCTGGCCTTCACCGCCGGCCCGCTGGAGATGCACACCGATCTGCCGGGCGAGGAAATGGCGCCGGGCGTGCAGTTCCTGCATTGCATCGACAACACGGTCGAGGGCGGGCGGTCGCTTTTCGTCGACGGGGCGGCGGTGGCGATGGCCCTGAAGGCCGAAGACCCCGAGGCCTTCGATCTGCTGGCGGGCCATGACATCCCGTTCTTCTACCGGCACGACAACTGGGATTACCGCGAGCATCAACGGGTGATCGAGACGGATGTCGACGACAACGTCACCGGCGTCACCATCTCTCAGCATCTGCAGGATTACCTCGACCTGCCGCAATCGCTGCTGGATCGTTATTACCCGGCCCTCGTCAGGTTCATCCGCATGTTGCAGGAGGACCGGTTCATGATGCGCTGCCGCGCGCAGGCCGGCACCTGCGTGGTGTTCGACAATCACCGCATCGTGCATGGCCGCGAGGGCTATGTCGCCGATAGCGGCCAGCGGTATCTGCGCGGCTGCTACACCGACCGGGGCGCGCTGCGCAGCACCTACCGGGTTCTGGCCAAGCGCGGCCATACCGGGGCCGAGGACACGGCCCGCCGCGTGGTGGCCTGACACCGGGACGATCATGAAAAAAGGCGCGGCGGGGTTTGATCCTGCCGCGCCCTTAACATGATCCGGCCGCGCGTCAGGCGACGAACGGCGTGCGCAGCTTGATCTCCTGATAATCCTCCAGCCCGTGGATGCCGCCCTCGCGGCCATTGCCGGACTGCTTGAACCCGCCGAAGGGCGAGCCATAGTTCGCGGCCTGTCCGTTGATATTGACGCTACCGGCGCGCAGACGCCGCGCAACGCGCCGCGCGCGCGCCTCGTCGCCGGTCTGGACGAAGGCGGCCAGGCCGTATTCGGTGTCATTGGCCAGCCGGATCGCCTCCGCCTCGTCCTCGAACGGGGTGATCACCAGCACCGGGCCGAAGATCTCTTCGCGCGAGATCCGCATGTCCGGGCTGACATCGCCGAAGATGGTGGGTTTGACATACCAGCCCGCCTCGAGACCTTCGGGTTTGCCGAGCCCGCCGATCAGCAGCCTTGCCCCCTCGTCGATCCCGACCCCGATCATCTCCTGCACGCGGTGGTACTGGATCTCGTCGAAGAGCGGGCCGATATGATCGCCCTCCTGCGCGGGATCGCCGACCTTCTGCGCGGCGGCCGCCGCCGTGGCCAGCTCCAGCACCTCGTCGTAGCAGCTGCGCTCCACCAGCATGCGGGTGGGCGCGTCGCAGGACTGGCCGCAATTGTCGAAACAGGCGCGCACGCCTTCCTCGACCCGCGCCGGCAGATCGGCATCGGCGAACACCAGATTGGGCGACTTGCCTCCCAGCTCCAGCGTCACGCGCTTGATCGTGTCGGTCGCTTCATGGCTGACCGCCTTGCCGCCGCGCGCCGACCCGGTGAAGGACATCATGTCGATACCCGGATGGCGCGACATGGCCGAGCCCACCGTGGGCCCGTCGCCCTGCACCATGTTGAACACGCCCGCCGGATAGCCGGCCTCGTGCACCATCTCGGCATAGATCTGCGCCGAGAGCGGCGTGTGCTCTGACGGTTTCAGGATGCAGGTCGCGCCGGTCGCAAGTGCCGGGATCACCTTGAGCGCGATCTGGTTGACGGGCCAGTTCCACGGCGTGATCAGGCCACAGACACCGATCGCCTCACGGCTGAGGATGTCGCCACTCGCCAGCACCTCTTCCTCGGGCTGCGCCTCGAGTGCGTCGATGAACGCGTCGAGATGGCCGAGGCCTGCATCGGCCTGCACGTCGCGCGCCATGGTCATCGGCGCGCCCATCTCGGTCGACATCGCCTTTGCCATCTCCTCCATCCGGGCGACGGTGATCTCACGCAGCCGGCGCAGAAGCACGAGGCGCTCGGCCTTGGAGGTCAGTGAAAACGTGTCGAAGGCCCGGCGCGCTGCCGCCACAGCGCGGTCCACATCGGTCGCGTTGCCAAGCGACAGCGTGCCGATTTGGGTGTTGGTGGCCGGGTTCATGATCGGCATGGTCATGTCGGAGGCGGGCGAGACCCACGCCCCGTCGATATAGAACTTGTCGAGTTTCGTCATGATTTCCTCGTTCTGTCAGATGGTTGTCGCATCTTTTTGATGTGACACATTATCAACTTGCATCCTGCAAGATAAGCTCGGCGGCGCGCATCGCCAACATCATGGTCGGCGCGTTGGTATTGCCCGAGGTGACATTGGGAAAGGCCGAGGCATCCACTACCCGCAGACCCGGCACGCCGTGCACCCGAAGCCGCGCGTCGAGGACCGAATCCTGCGCCGACGGCCCCATGCGGCAGGTGCAGGACGCGTGATAGACGGTCGAGGCGCGGGCGCGAAACACCTCCATCAACCCCGCATCATCCAGCCCGGTCAGATCCGGGGCCTTTGCGGCCCCTGTGACGGCCCTCAGGCTCGGCGCGGCAGCGAAGCGTTGCAACAGCCGGCTGGCCCTCAGGGCCGCGTCGCAATCGGCCTGGGTCGTCAGCGAATGGGCCTCGATCAGCGGCGCGGCGTCGGGATCAGACGAGGCGATCCGCACCTCACCCCGGCTGGTCGGACGGCAGGGCTGGGCCGAGATCAGGTAACCCTGCGCACGGTCCAGCACGGGGCGTCCTGCGGGCGACATCTCGTAGCTGGCCGGGTTGCAGAACAGCTGGACATCCGGCGCGGCCCTGTCCGGGTGCGACCGCACGAAGCCACCCACCTGATTGACCGGCACGGCCAGCGGCCCGCGCCGCCGCAGCGCATAGGCCAACCCTGCGCGCAGCCGCCCCGCCATGGTGCCCAGTTCGGCGTTCAGCGTCGGGCGGGTCGCGTGAAACTGATACGATACGGCCAGATGATCCTGCAGCCCGCGTCCGACGTGAGGCAGATCGCGAACCACCGGGATGCCATGTGACTGCAACAGCGCGCCCGGACCCAGCCCCGAAAGCTGCAACAGTTTCGGCGTGTTGATCGCGCCGGCGCTCAGGATGATCTCGCGGCGCGCCCGGACGGTGCGGTCCCGGCCCTTGTGGCGGTAGCGCAAAGTGTTGCCCTGCCCGCTCAGACCCTCGATCCGCTGGACATCGGCGCCGGTGAGCACAGTCAGATTGGGCCGCCGCCGGGCCGCGCGCAGAAACGCGTCGGCCGACGACCAGCGGCGCCCGAAACGGACGGTGCTGCGATAATAGGTCACCCCTTCGCCCTCGCCCGCGTTCATGTCATCGCTGAGCGGCAGGCCGGTATCCCGCGCGGCCTCCAGAAAGGTGTGCGAGAACGGGTGCATCTGGTCCGACAGATCGCTGACCCAGACGGGGCCTGATCCTTGGGCGGTCCTGCGACCTGTCGCGTCGGGGGTGTGGCGTGTCTCCATCGCGTCATAGACGCCGCGCACGGTGTCCCATCCCCAGCCGGGCGCGCCGGACGCCGCCCAGTCGTCGAAATCGTGCGGCAGGCCGCGCACATAGGCCATGGCATTGATCGAGCCGGAGCCGCCGATCACCCGCCCGCGCGGCCAGGGGATGCTGCGTCCGTCAAGGCCTGCATCGGGCTGTGTGGCGTAACCCCAGTTCAGCACCGGATTGCCCACGTTGAAGGCGTAGCCGATCGGCACCTTGATCCAGAACCGGGCGTCCGAGCCGCCGGCCTCGAGCAGCAGCACGCGGTGGCGACCGCCCCGCGACAACCTGTCGGCCAGAACGCAGCCCGCGGACCCCGCCCCGACGATCACGTAGTCGAACTGATCGTGCGACTCACTGTCTTGCATGGCGAAGGCTTGCGTAGGATAGTTCATCGGCGCACCAGACCGCAAACCGTACCGCGTCGCAAACAACGGCTTTGACCGCTATGGGCCAAGATAATTTGCGGCCCCGTCGCGGTGACGCCGCGTTGCCCGGCCCGGATACGGCTTACCCTTCACACGGGCGCACAGGAACGGAGGACACCACCATGAGCCGCCTGCCCCACGTCATCTGGCTGCGCGCGTTCGAGGCCGCGGCGCGCCACGCCTCGTTCAGCGCGGCAGCCGATGAGCTGGCCCTGACCCCGGCGGCGGTCAGCCAGCAGGTGCGGATGCTGGAACAGCATCTGCGGGTCCAGCTTTTCCACCGGCTGCCGCGCGGGGTCGAGCTGACCGATATCGGGCAGGCCTATGCGCAGCCGATCCGGAAATCCTTTCGGGACATGCAGTCGGCGACCGACGGGCTGTTCCAGGTGCCGCATCGCAAGGCGCTGCGCGTGCGCGCGTCGATCTCCTACGCGGCGCTGGTGCTGGCACCCAACCTGCGGGAATTTCGCGCGCTGCATCCCGATATCGACATTCAGCTGTCGACCGCCGTGTGGTCGGACCGGATGGATGACGCGTCGATCGATCTCGACATTCGCTACGGCACCGGCGACTGGCCCGAGCCGCAGATCTGGTCGCTCGGCGTCGAACGGGCGACGGTCGTGTGTCATCCCGATTACGCCGCCGGGTTCAAAGGCGGGCCGACTATCGAGGCGCTTGCGGCCGCCGATGTCGTGCAGGTGACCGGATCCGAGGTCGACTGGGACCGGCTCTCGACCCTGTTCGCGCTCGATCTTCCGGTTCCGGCACAGCGGATCAAGGCCGACTCGTCGCTGATCGCGCTGCAGATGCTGGCCAGCGGACAGGGATCGGCGATCATCATGCGGCGCTTTGCGCAGCGCTATCTCGAGCAGGGGCTTCTGGTGTCGCCCTTGCCGTACGAGTTGCCGATGGATCAGGGCTTCTATCTGATCGCCCGCGAGGACAGCAAACGCTCGGCCGAGATCGACCGCTTTCGCGACTGGCTGATATCGTCGGCCGCGCAGGCCAGCCTCATGCCCGCATGACCCGGCGCGTGCTTGCACTTTCCGGTCACGCGATGGTACACGCAACGGCCGGTCGCGGCACCGGCGATATCTTCGAGCATTGCTGTACCATGAAGGGGCGTGTCATGGCTGACGCCGGAAAGTTCATAGTTTTTCTTCTGGCGGCCGCAGGGCTTGCGGCGGGCCCCGTGCCGGCGCAACAGTCGCAAGATCCCGTCCCCGTGACCGTGGTCACGATGTCGCCCGAGGACGTGACGCTGACCTCGCTGCTGCCCGGGCGCGTCGCCGCGTCGGCCGAGGCCGAGGTGCGCCCGCAGGTCAACGGGATCGTCACCGAGCGGCTCTTTGACGAGGGCGCGGACGTGATGGAAGGTGCCCCCCTCTACCAGATCGACACGGCCACCTACGAGGCCGCGGTGCGTCAGGCGCGCGCCCGGGTGGCGCAGGCCGAGGCGCAGTTGCGCGCCGCAGAGCGCGAGGCGAACCGCCTCGTGGAACTGCAATCGCGCAACGTGGCCAGCCAGCAGGCGCTTGACGAGGCGGTCTCGGCCCGCGATTCCGCCGAGGCCGGGCTGGAACTGGCCGAGGCGGAGCTCAACTCCGCCCAGATCGAGCTGTCGCGCACCACGATCCGCGCGCGGCTTTCCGGGCGCATCGGCCTGTCGCAGACCTCGCAGGGCGCGCTTGTCACGGCAAGTCAGGCACAGCCGCTGGCGGTCATCCGCAACATCGATCCGGTCTACGTGGATGTCACGCAATCGGCGGCGGACCTGCTGCGCTGGCGGCGCGGCGAGACCGAGGAAGAGCTGCAGGGCGCTGATGCGACCGTGCGCCTGAGGCTGGCGGACGGGTCGGACTATTCCGAGACCGGCCAGCTCAAGGCCGCCGAGCCGAATGTCGATCCGCAAACCGGCGTGGTGACGCTGCGCATGCAGTTCGACAATCCCGATCTTCTGCTTCTGCCGGGCATGTATGTGCAGGTCGACATGCCGGTCGAGGTGGCCGAGGCGGTTTTCCTCGTCCCGCAGGAGGGGGTCATCCGCGACCGGCGCGGACGCCCCAAGGCGTGGGTGGTGAACGCCGAGAACGTGATCGAGGAACGCACCCTCAACATCGTGCAGGATCAGGGCAACAACTGGGTCGTGGACGAAGGGTTGAACCCCGATGACCGCGTCGTCGTGGCCGGGTTCCAGAAGACTGCGCCGGGCGCGACCGTGACCCCGGAAAACCGTACAGAGTAATCAGGCAAGGAACACGAGGCGCATGGCAAGTTTCTTCATCGACCGCCCGGTCTTTGCCTGGGTCATCTCGATCCTGATCATGGGCATCGGGGTGCTGGCGATCCGCCTGTTGCCGGTGTCGCAATATCCCGCGATCGCGCCCCCCTCGATCAGCGTATCGGCCAATTATCCCGGTGCCGCCGCCGACACCGTCGCCAATACCGTCACCCAGGTGATCGAACAGCAGATGACCGGGCTGGACGGGTTGCGCTATTTCTCGTCACGCTCGACCTCGCAGGGCAATGCCGAGATCACCCTGACATTCGAGACCGGCACCGATGCCGATATCGCGCAGGTGCAGGTGCAGAACAAGCTGGGTCAGGCCACGCCCCTGTTGCCCGAGGTGGTCCAGCGGCAGGGCATCACGGTCGAGAAATCCTCGGCCGGGTTCCTGATGGTCATCGGCCTGATCTCGACCGATGACAGCCTCAACCAGGTGGATCTGTCGGATTACATGACGACCAACCTCGTCGACGAACTGAGCCGGGTCGAGGGTGTCGGCTCGGTTCAGGTCTTCGGGGCGGAATACGCGATGCGCATCTGGCTCGACCCGGCGAAACTGGCCGCGTTCGAGATGACACCGTCGGATGTGGTGGCCGCGGTCTCGGCGCAGAACGCGCAGATCACCGCCGGCGCGTTCGGGGCGCGCCCCGCCGTGGAGGGCCAGCAGCTCAACGCGACGATCACCGCGCAATCGCTGCTCAGCACGCCCGAGGATTTCCGCCAGATCGTGCTGCGCGCCGAAACCGATGGCGGGCTGGTCCTGCTGGATGATGTCGCGCGGGTCGAGATCGGCGCGCAGAACTATGCCACCACAGCGCGCTTCAACACCGATCCGGCGGCGGGCATGGCGATCACGCTGGCCCCCGGTGCCAACGCGCTGGATACCGCGCGCGCGGTCAAGGACCGGATGGCCGAATTCGAGCAGTTCTTTCCCGAGGACGTGGAATACGTGGTCCCCTACGACACCACGCCCTTCGTGGAAATATCGATCAAGGAGGTGGTCAAGACCCTGTTCGAGGCGATCGGGCTGGTGTTTCTGGTAATGCTGCTGTTCCTGCAGAACCTGCGCGCGACGCTGATCCCGACGCTGGCGGTGCCCGTGGTGCTTCTGGGCACGTTCGGGGTGCTCGCCGCCGCCGGGTTCTCGATCAACACGCTGACCATGCTGGCCATGGTGCTGGCCATCGGTCTGCTGGTCGATGATGCGATCGTGGTGGTCGAGAATGTCGAGCGGATCATGGAGGAGGAGGGCCTGTCCCCGCGCGAGGCGACGCATAAATCCATGGGCCAGATCACCGGGGCGCTGGTCGGCATCGCCATGGTGCTGTCGGCGGTGTTCGTGCCGATGGCGTTCTTTCCCGGCTCCACCGGTGTGATCTATCAGCAATTCGCGATCACCATCGTCTCGGCCATGGCGCTTTCGGTGGTGGTGGCGATCACGCTGACGCCCGCGCTGTGCGCGTCGATGCTCAAGCCCAAGGGGCATGCCGCGAAACGCGGGCCCTTCGCGTGGTTCAACACGGGCTTCGGCGCGCTCACGAACCGCTACGACAGCACCGTGCGCTGGTCGGTGCGCCGCCCCTTTCGCGTCTTTGCGGTTTATATCGCGCTTGCGATCTGCATGGCGTTCCTGTTCCTGCGTACACCCACAGGCTTTCTGCCCGAAGAGGATCAGGGCATCCTGTTCACCCTGATCCAGACCCCTACAGGATCAAGCGCCGAGCGCACGCTCGACGTGCTCAGACAGGTGGAGGACCATTACCTGAGCGAGGAATCCGAGGTCGTGGAGTCGATGTTCGGCGTCGTGGGGTTCAGCTTTTCGGGCAACGGGCAGAACATGGGGCTTGCCTTCGTGCAGCTCAAGGACTGGAGCGAGCGCACCGCGCCGGACCAGAGCGTGCAGGCCCTTGCCGGCCGGGCCTTCGGCGCGTTCAGCGGCATCCGCGATGCACAGGTCTTTCCGGTGGTCCCGCCATCGGTGATCGAGCTGGGCAACGTCTCGGGCTTCGATTTCTACCTTCAGGCGCGCAGCGGCCAGAGCCACGAAGATCTCGTCGCGGCGCGCAATCAGCTTCTCGGGGCAGCGTCGCAAAGCGACATGATCGCCTCGGCGCGCCCCAGCGGGCTGGAGGATGCGGCGCAATTCAACCTAGACATCGACTGGCGCAAGGCCGGGGCCATGGGGCTGACCCCGGGTGATGTCGGCCAGTTGCTGCAATTCGCCTGGGCCGGGACCTATGTGAACGACTTCCTCGATCAGGGCCGGATCAAGCGGGTCTATGTTCAGGGCGAGGCCGAGGCCCGCGCCACGCCGTCGGATATCGAGAAATGGCGGGTGCGCAACGCCAGTGGCGGGCTGGTGCCGTTCTCGAATTTCGCGACGGGCACGTGGGATTACGGCGCGCAGGGGCTTTACCGCTATAACGGCATCCCGTCGGTGCAGGTGCAGGGCTCCCCGGCGTCGGGCGTGACCACCGGCGAGGCGATGGCCGAGATGGAGCGTTTGACCGGCGAGCTTGGCCCCGGATACCAGCTGTCATGGACCGGTTTGTCGCTGGAGGAACGCGAATCCGGCAATCAGGCACCGCTGCTTTACGCGCTGTCACTGGCCGCCGTGTTCCTGTCGCTCGCGGCACTTTACGAAAGCTGGTCGATTCCGTTCGCGGTCATGCTGGCCATGCCCATCGGGATCGTCGGCGCGCTGACCGGCGCGTGGCTGGGGGGATTCGAGAACGGGGTGTTCTTCCAGGTCGGCCTGCTGACCGTGATCGGCCTGACCGGCAAGAACGCGATCCTGATCGTGGAGTTTGCCCGCGACCGCTACGAGGCGGGCGACCGGGTGATCGAGGCGGTGGCCGTGGCCGCGCGTCAGAGGTTCCGACCGATCATCATGACCTCGATGGCCTTTTCGCTCGGCGTGCTGCCGCTGGTACTGAGCTCCGGCGCGGGCTCCGGCGGGCGCACGGCGATCGGATCGGGCGTGCTTGGCGGGACGATCTCGGGCACGGTTCTGGGGGTGATCTTCGTGCCGCTGTTCTTCGTGATCGTGACGCGCCTTTTCCGGCGCGCGACGTCTGGCTGACAGGGCATCGGCGACGATGGCGTGCGCGCGTTGCGACAGGCGCGGCCGCGACCTCAGTCGGTGACAGAGACCCTGTGCCAGCGCAGCGCATCGTTGGGCACCGGATCGAACCGGGTCACCCGGTTCGACAGCACCACCAGTTGCGTGACGTGGAACGGGATCAGCGTGCCGGATGTCATGGCGAGGTATTCCTGAGCCTTGATGTAAAGCGCGCGCCGCTTTTCGAAATCGAGCTCTGCCCGCGCCGCTTCCAGAAGGCGGTCGAACTCGGCATTCGCATAGCCCGTCTCGTTCCACTTCGCCTTGGAATGGAACGCCTCGTTCAGCGCCTGATCGGCGGGCCTCTCGCCCCAGCTTGTGGTGAAGGCCTGTTTCTTCATCCAGACCATCGACCAGTAGCCATCGGCGGCGGCGTTCACGATATTGACGCGGATCCCCGCGCGGGCCGCCTGTTCCTGATAGGTGACGCCGATCACCGGCCAGCTTGGATCGAGCGACGACACGAACACGTCGATATCGATCCCGTCGGGATACCCGGCCTCGGCCAGAAGGGCGCGGGCGCGTTCCGGGTCGGGCGGGCAGCGCATCTCGGCGCGGTACTGGTCGTTGGGCGCGACCGGCGTGTCGCACGAGAGTATACCGCCGCCGTTGAGCGCCAGATCCAGCATCTCCTCGCGGTCCACCACCAGACGCAGGGCCCGACGCACGCGGGGATCGTCGAACGGTTTCAGATCGTTGCGAAAGGCCAGTCCCATCCAGTTGCCCGTGGGGATCTCCTGCAACTGGAAGTCCGGCGCATTCTCCAGCGCCCGCCGCAGCACGGGGGCGATGCCGCGCTCCATGTCCAGTTGCCCGCTGAGAACGGCCTGCAGCCGCGCCTGCGCGTTCGGCACCCCGATCACCTCGATCCGCGCCAGTTCCGGTGGACCCTCCCAGTACGCCTCGAAGGCGGTGAGCACCGTGATGCCGTCATGATCGAATTTCTCGACCCTGAAGGGTCCGGTGCCGAGGCCGGTCTGGCCCACCGTGTCGGCCGACCCTTCGGGAATGATGCGCAACCGCGGGTCCATTAGCTGGAGGGGCAGATCCGCAAAGGTCGAGTCGAGGGTCATGCGCACGGTCAGGGGACCGGTCGCCTCGATCCGGTCGATCATCGCGACGGCGGCGCGCGCGGGGCTGCCGTAATCGGGATCGATCACCCGTGCGATCGAGTAGACGACATCTTCGGCATCGAGCAGGCTGCCATCGTGAAACCGGACCCCGTCGCGGATCTGGAAGGTCCAGACGGTGCCGTCGTCGTTCGGCTCCCACGCGGTGGCCAGATCGGGTTCGGGTTTGCCGGACGGGCCGGGCCGTACAAGGCGGCTCTGGATCTTCTCGATGACCTGCAGGACGCGGCCCTTGGAGGCGGCATCAAGGCTCGACTGCGACCCGAACCCGACATTGTGCGCGTGGCGGAACGTGCCGGTGGACTCAGCCACAGCATGCGGCGCCGAGAGCGCGAGTATCACCGCGATCAGGAAAGGGCAGATCCTGTCTGTTCGTGTCGAAATCATGCAATGACTTTGACGAGGTCTTTCATGGGACGCAATACGTGGAGACGTGGACCACCCGCGGCCGGAGCATCAAAAGAGGAGACGGCCACAAACGGACCGGGTCGCCCGCGTGCATACGCGCCGTTCGGGTCATGCCGTGTTCCGGTGTGGCGATACGGCCTGCTTGTGCAGGTCATGTCCCTCTCGCAAGCCACAGATCGATGGCAAAACGAAAGAGAGGAAAAAGGCAACTGGCGCGGTTGACGGGGCTCGAACCCGCGACCTCCGGCGTGACAGGCCGGCACTCTAACCAACTGAGCTACAACCGCCCGCTGCCTGCCCGATCCCTCGGGCATGGCGTGCTTCTATGCGCCGGCCTTGGCCCCGTCAAGCATCACGACCACGAATTTTCATTTTTATCACCGGCAATTCCATCTGCCCTGCCCGTCCGGTTTCCGCCCGACGGATCGGTACGATGCGACGGTGCGGGACAAGCCGGGATCGCGACGAAGATCCATCAGATCGCCTCGCCGTCCGGCGCGTTATAGGCGGTGGTATCGCCCTTGGGGCGGTCCTCGTCGGGCATTTCGCCGGTGACCAGATAGATCGTCTGCTCGGCGATCGAGGTCGCGTGATCGCCCATGCGTTCGATATTCTTGGCGATGAAATGCAGGTGCATGCAGGCGGTGATGTTGCGCGGGTCCTCCATCATGTGCGTCAGCAGCGAGCGGAACAGCGTGTTGTACATCTGGTCGACCTCGAGATCGCGCGTGCGCACGTCGTCGGCCTTTTCCGCGTCGCGCTGGATATAGGCATCGAGCGCGTCGGCCAGCATCGCCTCGACCATGCGCACCATCCGCCGCAAGGCCGGGACGGTGCCGTTGATCGGGCTGGCCTCGACCAGAACGGTGGTGCGCTTGGCGATATTCTTGGCGTAATCGCCGCAGCGTTCCAGATGCGTGCTGATGGTCATCACCGACAGGACCGTGCGCAGATCGCCCGCCGCGGGCGAGCGCAGCGCCAGAACGCGGGCGGTTTCGGCCCTGATCTCCTCGTCCATGGCGTCGATGGCCTTGTCGCCTTGCCGCACCTGCTGGCTCAGTTCAAGGTCCCGCGTCTCGAGCGCCTTGATCGCGTTGCCAAGGGCCGTCTCCACCTGGCCGCCCATCTTCATCAGTCGCGCCTGAAGCCCCTCGAGATCTTGGTCGAACGAGGAAACGATATGTTGCGAGTTCATTGTGCTGCTCCTTACCCGATCCGGCCGGTGATGTAGCTTTCGGTCCGGGGATCCTGCGGGTTGGTGAAAATCGTGTCGGTGTCGCCGTATTCCACGAGGTTGCCGAGATGGAAAAACGCCGTCTTCTGGCTGATGCGGCCCGCCTGCTGCATCGAATGCGTGACGATCACCACGGAATACTGCGCCCGCAGCTTGTCGATCAACTCCTCGATCTGGGCTGTCGCGATCGGGTCGAGCGCCGAGCACGGCTCGTCCATGAGCAGCACCTCGGGGCGGGTGGCCACGGCGCGGGCGATACAGAGCCGCTGTTGCTGGCCGCCCGACAGCCCGGTGCCGGGCGTGTCGAGCCGGTCCTTGACCTCTCCCCACAGACCGGCATCGCGCAGGGCGGTTTCGACCACCTCGTCGAGATCGGCCTTCTTGCGGGCCATCCCGTGGATCTTGGGACCGTAGGCGACGTTGTCATAGATCGACTTGGGGAACGGATTGGGCTTCTGGAACACCATGCCCACCTTTGCGCGCAATTGCACCGGATCGACCGACCGCGCGTAGATGTCCTGCCCGTCGAGCTTGATCTCGCCCTCGATACGGCAGATGTCGATGGTGTCGTTCATGCGATTGAGACAGCGCAGGAAGGTGGACTTGCCACAGCCCGACGGCCCGATGAACGAGGTCACCGTCTTGTCCTGAATATCGATATCGACATCCTTGATCGCCTGATCGGCCCCATAGAATACCTGCACCTTGCGGGCGGCGAACTTGATCTCGGACGGGTCCAACTCGGCCTCCGGTCTTGTCACGTCATACATTTCTTGTCCTTTCTACCATTTCCGCTGGAATTTCTGACGCAGGAAAATGGCGATGGCGTTCATGGTGATGAGGAAAGTCAGCAACACGAGGATCGCCGCCGAGGTGCGGCTGACGAACCCGCGCTCGGGGCTGTCGGCCCAGATGAAGATCTGCGTGGGCAGCGCGGTGGAACTGTCGAACGGGGTGCCGGGTGCCGAGGTGATGAAGGCGTTCATCCCGATCAGCAACAGCGGCGCGGTCTCGCCAAGCGCCTGCGCCAGTCCGATGATCGTGCCGGTCAGGATGCCGGGCATGGCCAGTGGCAGGACATGGCCGAACACCACCTGCTGCTTGGACGCGCCGACGCCAAGGGCTGCTTCGCGGATCGAGGGCGGGACGGACTTGATCGCCGCGCGCGTCGCGATGATGATCGTGGGCAGCGTCATCAGCGCCAGCGTCATCCCGCCCACGAAGGGCACCGAACGCGGCATGCCGAACCAGCCGATGAACACCGCCAGACCCAGCAGACCGAACACCACCGAGGGCACCGCGGCAAGATTGTTGATGTTGATCTCGATCAGGTCGGAGATGCGGTTCTTCGGCGCGAATTCCTCGAGATAGATCGCTGCGCCGATGCCGACGGGGAACGACAGCAGAAAGCACACCAGCAGCGCATAGGCCGATCCGATGATCGCGCCCTTCAGTCCCGCCACCTCGGGAAAGCGCGAATCGGCATTGGCGAACAGCGCCCAGTTGAAGGGTTTCGCGACGAAGCCGCCCTCGACGAGTTGATCGAAGATCTCGATCTCGCGGTCGCTCAGGCGACGGATTTCCTCGGGTGTATCGCGATCCAGCATGCCCTTGTGCAGTTGGTCGTAATTGTCCGCGACCGGCAGCCGGACCTCGACCGTCTCACCGATGAGGTCGGGATTGGCCTCGACCATATCGCGCAGCGTGAACTGGGCCCGGTTCGACAGGATGTCGGTCAGCCGGTCGGTGTTGTCGGTGTCCGCCCCAAGCACGACCCGGTTGGTGACGATGTCGCGCGCAAGCTGGCGAAAGTTGCCGTCGCGCGGGTTTTCCGGATCCATGAGGTCGCGGTCGATCTCGGCCTCGACCACAAGATGGGTCTGGGTGAAGGCCGGATAGCCTGTCGAGACGAGCGAGCCGATCAGCAGGGCCAGCGCCCCGAAGGCGATCGAGATGGCCCCGATCCCCAGCGACTTCAGCATGAATTCGCTGCGCTTGCGCTTGCGCAGATGCGCGCTGAACTCCGGCGAGGCCCAATCGTGTCTTGCGGCGGTCGAATCTGTCATGTCCGGCATCCTAGTCGTAGATTTCACGGTATTTGCGCACGATGCGCAGCGCCGCGACATTGATCATGAGTGTTATCAGGAACAGCACCATGCCAAGCGCGAAGGCCGACAGGGTCTTGGGGTTGTCAAAGGCCGTATCGCCGATCAGCAGGGTCACGATCTGCACTGTCACGGTGGTGACGCTGTCCAATGGGTTGATGGTCATCTTGGCGATCAGACCGGCGGCCATGACGACGATCATGGTCTCTCCGATGGCGCGGCTGACCGCCAGAAGGATCCCGCCGACGATGCCCGGAATGGCGGCGGGGAAAAGCACCTTGGCCACCGTCTCGGCCGAGGTGGCCCCGACCGCGAGCGATCCGTCGCGCAGGCTGCGCGGCACCGCCCCAAGCGCGTCATCGGCAAAGGACGAGATGAACGGGATCAGCATGATCCCCATGACGCCACCCGCCGCCAGTGCCGTGTTCGACGCAATCGGTATGCCGAAATCGGCACCGAAGCTGCGCAGCGCCGGCGCGATGACGAGGATCGCGAAAAAGCCGTAGACAACCGTCGGCACACCGGCGAGGATCTCCAGCACAGGCTTGAAGACCGCGCGCACCCGGGTGTTGGCAAACTCGTGCAGATAGATCGCCGACAAGAGGCCGATCGGCGTGGCGATGAGCATCGCGACCGTCGCGATCACAAGCGTGCCCAGAAAGACCGGCAACATGCCGAATGCGCCCGCTGCCGCGATCTGTTCCTCGCGGATCGGGATCTGCGGCTCCCACGAGGTGCCGAGAACAAAATCCCAGAACGGCACCATCTGAAAAAACCGGAAGGTCTCGAAAGACAGCGATGCCACGATGCCGATGGTCACGAAAATCGCCACGACTGCACATGAGACCATGAGCCGGTGCACGATCGACTCGAGCCCCTGACGCGCCCGAAAATCGGCAGCCACCCTGCTCCGCGCCACATAGAGCATGAAGGCCGCGAGCGCCGCGGTCGCCGCCACCATCAGCCAGGCCGAACTGGCGCGCAGGGTCACCAGCAGGTCAGCGCCATCGAGCTTCCACTGATCCGGCGTGCCGAACACGCGCCCGCCGGCGATCGAGCGGATCTCGGCCATGATCAGTTGCACTTCTCCGACACCCTTGCCTTCAAGCTGGTCGGCCGGAAGACTGCGCTTGACGAGAAATTCGATCGCAGACCCCTGAAACAACAGCCAGAAGATGATCAACCCGAAGGTCGGTACGAGGACCATCAGCGCCGCGTAGCCGCCGTGAAACCCGTCCAGCGAGTGCATGCGCGCGCCGCCATCCCGCAGCGCCCGCGCGGCCCGCAGGTTGAGCAGGTAGCCGATCAGCACGGCGGTGAAGAGGATCAGGAACGCGACAAGCGTCATGGCGTGACCTTCTGTTCAAAAGTGAATGACGCCCCCGTCGGATGTCGGGGGCGTCCTTGTCAACCGGCAACCGAGGCGGTTACTCCTTGGGATCCATCGCGACACCTTCGATGACACGGTTCTGAAGCTCGGCGCGGCGGTCATCGACCAGCGGCACGAGGCCACGCTCGGACAGATAGCCACCGGGTGCCAGCGCGTCTTCGGACATGTATTCCTCGACGAACTCGTTCAGGCCCGGAATCACCCCGCGATGCGCGTTCTTGACGTAGAAATACAGCGGGCGCGAGACCGGGTACGATTTGTCGGCGATGGTCTCGAAATTCGGCTCGACACCGTTCAACTTGACGCCAACCAGCGTGTCGAGGTTCTCATAGACGTAGGAATACCCGAAAATGCCGATTGCGGACGTGTCCGCCTGCAGGCGCTGCACGATCAGGTTGTCGTTTTCGCCGGCCTCGACGAACGGCCCGTCGGTGCGCATGCGCGAGCAGTTCGCCTCGACCCAGTCACCGTCGAAATCGCCGTCTGCGACATAATCCAGTTCTTCACAACCGCCATGCATCGCGATCTCGACCCAGGCGTCGCGGGTGCCCGAGGTCGGCGGGGGGCCAATGACGAGGATGTCGATGTCAGGCAGCCGTGAATCGATCTCGGACCATTTCTGATAGGGGTTGTCCACCCATTCGCCATCGACAGGCACCTGCGCGGCAAGCGCGAGATATACCTCGGAAAGTGTAACATCCCAGTCGAAGTCAGTGTCGCGCGACACGGCCATCGACAGGCCGTCGAAACCGATCAGCGCCTCGGTGACTTCGGTGACGCCGTTCTCAACGCACTTGGCCCATTCGCCGGCCGTCATGGCGCGCGAGGCGCCCGTCAGGTCGGCATAGCTTTCGCCGATGCCGTCGCAGAAGATCTGCATGCCGCCACCGGTGCCGGTGGACTCGACGATGGGGGACGGACGCCCGGTATTGTTGGCGAATTGCTCCGCCACGGCCTGCGTGTAGGGGAAGACGGTCGATGAGCCGACGATGCTGATCTGATCGCGCGCCTCGGCCGCGGTCGCGGACATCGCGGCCAGCGCCAGTGCCGAAACGGAAAGTTTGGTGTAGGACATGAAAGCTCCTGCTGTCAGTGTTTGGTTAAGGAACATGGCCCGGATAGACAGCCCGCGTGACACCTGTGCTATACTTTTGTAACAGTTTTACGAAACCCCGATGCCGGGGCGCATTGCCGCGTCTTTCGAAGAGGATCTCGTTTCGATGACGGGGTCAGCGTGGCGTGAGGGGCAGCCTTGCCGGCCTCGCGTGCACCGGGGTCGATGCGTCCGGCAGCACCTGTTCGTCGCGGGCAGGCGGGATCACGTGATCTTGTCGAGCAGCCATTCGGCGCGCTCGGCGTGCTCGCGCGCGATCGCCAGCTTTCTGTTCAAGCGCCCCTTCTTGTCCTCGTTCCCGGTCGCGGCAATCTCGGCCTCGAGCTCGGCCATCTTTTTCTCAAGTTTCTTCTGAACCTTCTTCACGTGGTCGGGCTTGATCTTCTCCACCTTGCCCTGCTCGAGACGGTCGTTGTACTCGGCCACCTTTTCCGCCAGCTGTTTCACGCCCATCCCCCGACCTCCGTTTCGTGCGGCCGCATCCTAGCCGCGTTCCATGACAGATTTGTGATCCGCAGGATCGATCCCGGGACGGGCATCCGCATCCTACCTCGCCGACCCCGGGCCGAATTCCTCGTCGTCCAGCGCCAGCAGCTTTTCCACCTCGGCCATGGAACTGTCACGCTCGATGTAATAGCCCCGTGCCGCCTTGATAAGCTGGCGCATCGCGCCGTAGGCATAGGCGGAATCGTTCAGAAATGACGTGGCCGCGTTCGGCTTCAGCGCCCCCGTCCGGATGAACCGGTCGATCCGGCGCGTCGTCTTGCGTGCGTCCTCTTCGATCTGCGCCTGTTCCTGATCCAGCCACAGCGCGCTGCGATCCTCCGGGTCGGCCCGCTCCAGCTTTCGGATCTCCAGCAGAATTCTGGCGATCTCGGTGCGCAGACCGTCATAAAGCTCGGTCACGGCCCCCTGATCCCGCACCGTGTAGCGCAGCACGTTCTTGCGCAGATGTTTCACCGACTTGACGGCTTGCACGATATCGCTCGCCACGTCGCGCAAGTCGTAGACGCGTTGCGCGATCTGCGGTGGAAGCCGCTTGTCACCGGCGCGCGTCGTGAATTCGACGATGGCGGAATAGAGCGTCTTGACCCGGCGCTCATAGCCCTCCTCGATGTCGAGATCGTGGGCCGTGCGGCTCTTGCGGACGGTGTCGGCGATGTTTCCGGTTTCGAATATCTCGTGTCTGTGAAGGTTCAGGCCGTGCAGGATCAGTTCCGTGGCATTCTCGCGAAGGTGGAGAACTTCCTTGCGTAGCGCGCTTTCCATCGTCTCGGGAAAGGCATCGACCGCGGCGTTGAGATACCGCGGGCGGCTCACATCCGGCTCCGGCTCCACGATGCGTCTTTCGAGAAGGCTGACCAGCCGACGCATGAAAGGCAGCACCAACGCCACGCCGAGAACATTGAAGATCGTATGGAACACGGCAAGTTTCAGCGCATGGTCGTCGGCGTTGATCCCGACCATGGCGCTGACCCAGTCGACCGCATCACGAAGCTGGGCAATGAAGACCAGCGCGACCGCTGCCGTCGTGACGTTGAAGACAAGATGCGCCACCGCCAGCCGCTTGCCCTGAAAATTCGCGCTGAGCGAGCCGATGATCGCGGTGATCGTGGTGCCGATATTCCCGCCGATCGCAAGCGCGAGCGCGTTCTCGTAGGTGATCTGCCCGGCCGCGAGCGCGGTCAGGATCAGGACCATCGTCGCATGGCTCGACTGCATGACCACGGTCGAGACCGTGCCCAGAAGGGTATAGACGACAAGCCCGAGGACTCCCGGCAGTGCGAAGCGCAAGAGGTCGATCTGATCCTTGTAGGCCTCGAAACCCTCCTTCATGTGGTGAATGCCCAGAAACAGGAAGCCGAGACCGGCAACGGCATACCCGACCCCCCGCCAGACCTTGGATTTCTGGAAGACGAGGATGATGCTGAGCGCGATCATCGGCATCGCATACGCCGCAATGTCGACCTTGAGCCCCAGACCCGCGACCAGCCAGGCCCCGGTGGTCGTACCGATATTGGCACCGAAGATGATCCCGACCCCTCCCGTCAAGGATATGAGTCCGGCGCTCAGGAAGGAGATGGTTATGACCGATACCAGCGAACTGGATTGCAACACGGTCGTCGAGACGATCCCGAAAAGCATCGACCGGGGAACCGACCGCGTCGCGCGCTCCAGCAATCGTTCCAGCATGCCACCGCCGAGAAGCTTGAACCCGTCCTCCAGCATCAGCATGCCGAACAGGAAGATCGCGACGCCGGCGGCAATCTCCTGCGCGTTCGGGCTGAGCCAGAACGCCACAAGAAGCGCACCGATCGCAACCGGAAGATAATATCTTGTCATTCAGCGCGTCCCGCCCCGTTGGTATCAGATCACGGACTGACACCGCACGCAACGTCGCGTGGCCCGTCCCGGCCGCCGGTCACCGCCTGGGTGCATGCGCCTGCCGAAGGCTGATGACACGCCCCGACA
>Ga0307948_1000208_pt1 | contig 39790 bp, 38 predicted proteins | sample OrgLakmetagen280_FD_201824 | JGI IMG/M metagenome (GOLD analysis project Ga0307948, IMG submission 201824) | Saline water microbial communities from Organic Lake, Antarctica - #280 | ecosystem: Environmental > Aquatic > Non-marine Saline and Alkaline > Saline | place: Antarctica: Organic Lake...
GACAGGTTCGTCAGATCTCAAAATGCGCTGCGTTCAGAGCAACGTGCTACGCTCAAAACAAGCGCCATTGCCGCGGTAGCGGCTTCGTCCTCGTCCGCATTGTGTGAGTTTGTGCAGGGTGCAGCGAATGGCCACAACACGTTGATGTTGGGAATAATACGTTGTTGGCGCCGCAGAAAGTACGTTCTGTAAAGGTCTCAATTTTAGGTCAGCACTTATTGCCTTTAATCAATCTTACCTAGGATGTTTGCCTCGCAGCAGCGTATTCCGCAGCAATAATTTAACATAAACCTTATTATAAGGTATAGAATTGTGGCCGGGGTGAATTCACAAATGAAGTGCAAATTTTGTACCAAGGTACTGAATTGCATGGAGTTAAATTATGGGCCGCTGCTACCCCCACCTGAACCTCGACGAACGCCGCAAGCTGGCCAAATGGCTTGAAGCGAAGATACCCATCAAAGAGATCGCCGACAATCTGGATCGTGCACCTTCGACAATCTACCGCGAGATCCGGCGGAACACTTATCGCGACGAGGCGATCCCGGAACTGAACGGTTATCATGCTGTGGTCGCCCAGGACCGCTACGAAGAGCGCCGTGCCATCCACCGCAAGCTGATCATTTATCCCGACATCATGGCCGCCGTTCGCAGCGGTTTTGCTGCGGGCTGGTCGCCTGAACAGATCGCAGGACGTATGCGGCTTGAACGCCATCCGATGCGTGTCAGCCATGAGACGATCTATCGATATGCCTATTCAAAAGATGGTCGTGCAGAGAAGTTTTACCAGCATCTCCCTCGGCACCGCCGAAATCGCAGGCCACGTGGCATGCGCAAGCATTATGGAAGTCAGTTTCTTGAGGAATTGGCCATTAAGCGCCGTCCTGAAGCCGTTGGGGATCGCGTTCAATTTGGCCATTGGGAATGCGATTTGGTCATGTTCCGCAAGGAATTTGGCAAAGCCAACGTGACATCACTGGTCGAGCGTGTCAGCCGGTTTGCGGTCGTTCTGAAGAACCCTGACCGGCAATCCAAACCCGTCATGGAGGGCCTGATCGACAGCCTCTCTGCCCTGCCAGCTAAAGCGCGTCGCAGCATTACTTTTGATCGCGGCACCGAATTCAGTGCCTGGCAGCATTTGAAGGATGGTCTTGGTGTTGAACCATGGTTTTGTGATCCTCAGTCACCGTGGCAAAAGGGCACGGTCGAGAACACCAACAACCGCCTGCGCCGCTATCTGCCGCGCAAGGCCAATCCGACGGGGTTCACAGATCGATATTTGAGGTCGATCTGCGACCGCCTCAACGCGACGCCGCGCAAATGTCTGGGGTATCAGACACCTGCCGAAGTGTTCCGCACAAAGCTGATGGAAGGCGCATCATCGACCTGACAAACTGAAGCTACCGAAATTGCGCTTCGCCGCGAGTTCACAAAAAAATTTGATTACATTTTGGCTACTTAAGCGCTCCCCTGTTCCGCCCAGAGTCTATCTTATGTAATATAACCATCCCAACCAACAGCAAGATATTTAGCAATCGAGATACAGATTAGACTATGACCACCACTCGTTTAGGAACCTAAAACGACATCTCCAGCTGAAAATGCTAGCCTAATTTCTCTTTCAGCGAAGCGCCAGCCGAGGGTTTACCACGCAGATCCAATGCGGAATGCAAATCGACCAAATGGCTGCGCATCAAGTCTTCGGCGGCACTACCATCTTTGCTTTCGATCGCATCTATTAAAGCCCCATGTGCATGACTTTCGCACAAGGCACTTTCCCGCTTCCAATACAGGGCAACAATCAGAGATGATCGCGCTATCAAGACCTCGATAAAGTTGGCAATTGTATTTTGATCTGCGATCCGGGCGATATGAACATGAAGCTGCCCGGACAGATACAGCGCCAGCCCGCGGTCTTCTTTCGCTGTCGCGGCATGTTCTTGAGCAATATGTGCCTTGAGAAATACAATATCGCGTGCAGTTGCTTTGAGCGCAGCAGTCCGTGCGGTGCGCGGTTCAAGCAGTTCGCGAGCCTCGAACACCTCTTGCGCTTCTTGCGGTGTGGGTTGCGAGACAAAGGCCCCGCGATTGCGTTGAATTTCCACTAGCTTGGCATGTCCAAGCGACTGTAATGCGGTGCGAATAATTGTGCGCGACACACCGTATACCTCTGCCAATTCATCCTCACCAAGTTTTGTGCCCGGTGCCAAACGATGTTCATGAATGGCGCGCGACAAGGCGGAAGCCACAGTGCCACTTGGTGATGTGCTGCTCTGGGCATCAATCGCAACGGCATCTGGATTGATCATGTTTCGGTCCTTTGGTTCCGTGTGTGATGCCATGGTGGGGCCTTCCCGACAAGGTCGGTCAGAATGTCAAAAACCGATACAAACTTGTATACAATATTGTGCTGGATATTTGAGCATTTGGCCAATCAAGCGCCTAATTTTCTATCATCGGCCAGAAATTCCGCAAAACTTACATCCGACTCACTTTCCGACAAAGCGATAGGTACGTCTTGCTGTTGGAGGATTGGAGTCCGGCATGAGTGATGTAAAACAAGATTTGGAATTGGTGGCCGTTACCAAAAAGTACGGATCTTTCATCGCGGTCGACGCGATCAATCACCATTTCAAGACATCCTCATACACCTGCCTTTTGGGGCCTTCAGGCTGTGGTAAGTCCTCAACGCTGCGTATGATTGCGGGACACGAAACAGTCTCGGACGGCTCTGTTTTGCTGGCTGGGCGTGATATTTCGAACCTCCCACCGGCCAAGCGCGGGACGGCGATGATGTTTCAGAACTACGCTCTCTTTCCTCATCTCAGCGTGCTCGACAACGTATCCTTCAGCCTGAAAATGAAGGGCATCGACAAGACCGATAGGCACAAAAAAGCGGGCGAAATGTTAGAGTTGGTCGATCTGACATCTCTGTCAGACCGGCTTCCGGCACAGCTGTCAGGTGGCCAGCAACAACGGGTTGCTTTGGCGCGTGCGTTGATCACCCGTCCACAGGTTTTGCTGTTGGATGAACCCCTGTCAGCGCTGGATCCTTTCTTGCGCATCCGGATGCGAAGCGAATTGCGCAAGCTGCAAAAAGAACTGGGCATCAGTTTTCTGCACGTCACGCATGGACAGGACGAGGCGCTGGCGTTGGCGGATGAAATTGTGGTGATGAACAACGCCACGATTGAACAGGCAGGCCCTGCACAAGAGGTCTTTAACGCCCCGAAAACCAAATTCGTCGCCCAATTCATGGGTGGCCACAACGTGATCAACCTGCCCGAGGGCGATGTCGCCATCCGCTCTGATGCCGTGTCGATGACAACGGTCGAAAAGGGCCGGATCGAGGCAGCCGTCCTCGCCATAGAATACCAAGGCACGCATGTGTCCGTTCTTACCAAAATCGCTGGCGATCAAGAAGTTACAGCCCTGATACCGGACGCCGCCTTCTTCGCCAAACCCCATAATCCCGGAGATCAGGTTGGCCTGCTGTGGGATCAAACAAGTCAACACCAACTGACCGCATAATCGCGGCATCATCACCGACAAGGAGAGACGAATGACACGTTACACAAAACGAAATGGCCTGAGCCGCCGCACATTGCTGAAAACCGGCGTTGCTGCCGCTGCGGGCACACTTGCCGCCCCGATGGTCTGGGCACAGTCCAACATCGTCCTGCGCCAAGCGGGCACAGGCGTTTCCGCATTCAACGAGATTGCGGCAAAAGCCTTTGACGATCTGGGCATTACCATGGAAATGACAGCGCTGGATTCCGACAGCGTGACACAGCGCGTTGCCACCCAACCCGACAGCTTTGATATCGCTGACATCGAATACTGGATCTGTAAGAAGGTCTGGCCGACAGGCAATCTTCAGGCGATGGACACCTCCAAAATCGCCAACTACGACAAGATTGCCGGCACCTTCCGGTCTGGTAAATTGACCCCAACCAGTGAAATTGCTCAGGGTACCGCACCGCACACCGTGGGTTTCACCTCCGGCGCAAACGGAACAGATTTTGTCCAAGAAGAATCCGGTTGGATGACCTTGATCCCGACGATCTATAACGCGGATACGCTGGGCATCCGCCCCGATCTGATCGGCCGTCCGATCTCCAAATGGTCCGAACTTTTGAACCCTGAATTCAAGGGCAAGGCGTCGATCCTCGACATCTCTTCGATCGGGATCATGGACATGGCGATGGTCGTGGAATCCATGGGTGAATACAAATACCCCGACAAGGGCAACATGACCAAAGAAGAGATCGACCTGACCCTTGGCATCTTTACCGAAGCCAAGAAAAACGGCCAGTTCCGCGCCTTCTGGAAGTCGTTTGACGAAAGCGTCAACCTGATGGCATCGGGCGAAGTTGTGATCCAGTCCATGTGGTCGCCCGCGATCACAGCGGTCCGGTCACAGGGTATTCCTTGTGTGTATCAGCCACTGGAAGAAGGCTACCGCTCATGGGGCGGCGGCATGGGTCTCGCAGCCTCGCTTGAAGGCGCGAAACTGGATGCGGCCTATGAATATATCAACTGGTATCTGTCCGGTTGGGTTGGCGGTTTCCTTATGCGTCAGGGCTATTATTCAGCTGTGCCAGAGACCTCCAAATTGTTCATGTCCGATGACGAATGGGGCTTTTGGTACGAGGGCAAGGAATCACAAGGCGACATCGTCAGCCCGAGCGGTTCCACCCTTGAAGGTCCCGGTGCAGTACGCGACGGCGGTTCGTTCATCGACCGCATGGGCGCTGTGGCCTGCTGGAACTCCGTCATGGATGAAAACCAGTACATGGTCCGCAAGTGGAACGAATTCATCGCGGCCTAAGACCTTGCGGGGGCGTTTAACGGCGCCCCCCTACCCTCGCTTGAAAGTCAGCCACGATATGCAGAAATTCCTCAAGAACAATAGTGTGACAGGCTGGCTCATGGTGTCACCGCTTGCAATTGTGCTGTTCTTCTTTCTTGTGCTGCCCATTGTCATGATCCTTGTGGTCAGCTTCTGGCGGGCAACCGAATTCTCGATCATTCCGGCGTTTGAATTCGAAAACTATGAATTCCTTTTTGGCTCTCCAGTCACCTACACCGTTTTCATCAACACCTTTAAATACGCCATTCTGACATGGGTCTTTACCTTCCTCATCGGGTTCACCGTCGCCTATTATTTGGCCTTTCACATCCGCACCCAGACTTGGCAGATCGCCCTATTTTTGCTCTGTACGATCCCGTTTTGGACATCAAACATCATCCGCATGATCAGCTGGATTCCATTTCTGGGCCGCAATGGCATTGCCAACTCAACACTGATCTCTTGGGGGGTGATTGATGAGCCGCTCGAATGGCTGCTGTTCAGCGATTTCTCGGTCGTTCTGGCCTTTGTTCATATTTACACGCTGTTCATGGTTGTGCCGATTTTCAACACCATGATGCGGATCGACAAAAGCCTGATCGAGGCCGCCCGTGACGGCGGGGCCAGCGGCGCACAGATCTTGTGGAACGTGATCTTGCCCCTCACAAAACCGGGCATCATGATTGGTACGATCTTTGTGGTGACACTGGTGATGGGCGATTTCTTTACCGTGCGGATCATGTCGGGCAGCCAGTCTGCCAACGTCGGGCGGCTGATCTCGAACGATATCTCTTTGCTGCAATATCCCAGCGCCTCTGCCACAGCGGTTGTGTTGTTGCTCACGGTGTTGATCACCATTGGCATCCTGCTGCGGTTCGTCAACATCCGAAAGGAGCTTTGATATGGAGCCGCGCCCACGATCATTCTACGTCCTCACCGCCTTCTTTACCCTGTTCATTCTGTTCCTTTACGGTCCCACAATCACCATCGGCATCCTGTCGTTCCAGGGACCGGGTGGCGGCCTGACCTTCCCGATGCGCGGCGTGTCGATGTACTGGTTTTACGACCTGTTTGAACAACAGGCCGTTGGCGACATCTGGGGCAGTTTCCGGCGCAGCATTGTGCTTGGCTTTATGGTCATGGTCACAACGATTGTCGTATCCGTCATGGGTGGCCTCGCGTTTCGCAAGAAGTTCGCAGGTTCCACCATCCTGTTCTACTTGATCATCACGGCGCTGGTGATCCCGTCGATCCTGATCTCGTTGGGTGTTGGTCTGTTGTTTTCGCAAGCGGGCATCAACGTGCATTGGGCCACTTCTGGCTTTGGTTCACAGCTGACATGGACGTTGCCCTTTGGCCTGCTGATCATGTTCGCCGTCTTCAACCGGTTCGACAAAAGCTATGAGGAAGCCGCGCGCGATCTGGGGGCAAGTCCTTGGCAAACGATCCGTCATGTGGTGTTGCCCATTATTGCACCGTCGCTGATTGGCGTGGCCCTGTTTGGCTTCACACTCAGCTACGATGAATTTGCGCGCACGCTGCTCACCTCGGGCAGTCGCAATACCTTGCCGCTGGAAATTTATGGCATGACCACCAACGTTACGTCCCCGGTGCTTTATGCCTTGGGAACGTTGACGACGATATTTTCGTTGGTCATCATTGGCATCTTCCTGACAATCGCAGTCATCATGAACCGTCGACGTGCCGCCAAAGGCAATGATGCGGGCAAGGGCATGGTATGATTGTTATCATCAACCCCAACAGCACCGTTTCAATGACTGAGGCCATGCTGGAAACAGCGCAAAACGCCTGCCCTGATGTGCATATTGAAGCGTGGACATCGCATGATGGACCACCCGCCATTCAAGGCCCAGAAGACGGCGAGGCCTGTGTGCCGCCGCTGCTGAAATTGGTTGGCAAAGCGTCGGAACTCGGGGCGCGTGTCATCATCATCGGCTGCTTTGACGATACCGGACTGGATGAAGCCCGCACTGTCGCCGCTTGTCCCGTGATCGGAATCGGTCAAGCCGCCTATCATATGGCTGCTCTTGCGGGAGCACGGTTTTCGGTGGTCACAACATTGGCTATCTCGGTTCCGATCCTTGAGCAAAACATCAAAAACTACGGGCTGGATGGTGGCCTTGTCCAAGTGCGCGCATCAGGCGTGCCGGTGCTTGATCTTGAAACAAGTGTCGAGACCTCTGCAGACCGCGTGCTGGCCGAAATCACCCACGCGCAAACCCATGATAATATCCAATCCGTCGTGCTGGGCTGCGCCGGCATGTCCCACATTCCTGCCCGCGCCGGACCTGAAGTCACGGTACGCCTCATCGACGGTGTCAAAGCTGCCGTTCAAATCGGAGCCCTATTATGACCGATGATCCCCTCGCAAAGGCCTGCGCCGTGGTCACCGCCTATCTGGAACGCTCGATGATACCAGATCCCAAGGGGGCTGCGGCCTTTGTCTCTGCAGACCTGAAAATCACCTTTACCGGCGGACGGCAATTTAGCATCCCTGCCGAAACCGCAGCTTTCAATGCCAAACGTTATGCTTGGGTCAAGAAACGACCTTTGCGGATGGACCCAGTGCTGGACCACGAAACCGGAGATGTGCGCGTTTACAGCACAGGCCACCTTTATGGCGCATGGCCTGACGGCACGCCTTTTGATGGCAACCGATATATGGACACCTTCGTGCTGCGCGATGGGTTGATTGTGGAAACACACGTCTGGAACGACAGCGCCGAATGGCTGCTGGATCGAGCGGGCCTGGCCGAGGCCCCGCTGTGACGCTCCGCTCGCATAACCGCTATAACTATGAGCCAATCCATCAGCGACCTGCTTTTGCATGGCCCCAAGGCAAGGGTCTTGCTGTCTACCTTGGGATCAACCTTGAACATTTTTCCTTTGGCGAGGGGCTAGGAGCAGAACTGGCACCGGGTGGTCCGCAGCCGGATGTGCTCAACTATGCGTGGCGTGATTACGGCAACCGCGTCGGCGCGTGGCGGATGCTTGAGATGCTAGATACCCTCAATCTGCCCACAACGGTGTTGGTCAATTCAGAGATGTACAGCTACACGCCCGCGCTGGTCGCCGCCCACCGCGCGCGGGGTGACGAGATTGCAGGCCATGGGCGTACCAATTCTGAGCGTCAAAGTACGCTGAATGAAGTTGATGAAGCCAATCTCATAAACGATACCACAGCCGCCATTGCCACTGCCGAAGGACAGCCACCCACCGGTTGGCTTAGCCCTTGGATCGCAGAAAGCAGGGTCACGCCCGATCTGCTGCAAGAGGCCGGATACCGCTACACCCTGAACTGGTGCATGGACGATCAACCGGTCTGGATGCACACGCGGGGCGGGCCACTTTTGTCTGTCCCCTACCCGCAAGAGGTCAACGACATTCCGGCCATCATGGCGCGCAAGGATGGCCCCGCTGATTTTGCCAACCTGATCACCGACACATTTGACGAGATGTTTGAGCAGGCCAAACAGCAACCCTTGGTCATGGGTATCGCCCTGCACCCCTACATCGTTGGCCAACCCGCCAGATTGCGTCATCTGCGCCGCGCGTTGACCCACATCTGCAAGCACCGTGAGGACATCTGGCTGACCACTGCCGGCGACATCGCACAGGCGTTTGCGGCCCAAGTTCCTCCACCAGACCCGGAGACCAAATGATGCGTAAATTGATCACCGCTGCCGCTCAAATGGGGCCTATCGCAAAATCAGAAACGCGTGCCGATACCGTAGGTCGGCTGCTTGAGATGATGCGCGAGGCCAAGGGGCGCGGGTGTGAATTGGTCGTGTTTACTGAACTTGCCCTGACCACGTTTTTCCCCCGCTGGATGATCGAAGATGAGGCAGAGCTGGACAGCTACTACGAGACCGACATGCCAAGTGCCGCGACGCAACCGTTGTTTGACGAGGCCAAAAAGCTGGGGATCGGGTTCTATCTTGGCTATGCAGAACTGCGCATAGAGAACGGGGTGAAGCGGCGGTTTAACACCTCGATCCTTGTGAATCAAAACGCAGAGATTATCAGCACCTACCGCAAGGTTCACCTGCCCGGACATTCTGAACCGCAACCGGGTCGCGATTTTCAACACCTTGAGAAGCGATATTTCGAACCGGGCGATCTGGGTTTTCCCGTCGTCAAAGGGTTTGGCGGCAACATGGGCATGGCGATTTGCAATGACCGGCGCTGGCCCGAAACCTACCGCGTGATGGGCCTGCAAGACGTCGAGATGATCATGCTGGGCTACAACACACCGTTTGGACACGTGGGCGACCAAGCGATGGACAGCCTAACGCTGTTTCACAATCACCTGTCGATGCAGGCGGGTGCCTATCAAAACGCAACATGGGTCGTGGGCACGGCAAAATGCGGCAATGAGGAAGGCTCCAAAATGGGCGGTCAAAGCGTGATCATCGCCCCTTCGGGCGAGATTGTTGCACAGGCCATCACCGTCGAGGACGAGGTGATCACCGCCGCCTGCGATCTGGATTTGGGCAAGCGGTACAAAGAAACGGTCTTTGATTTCGCCGCCCACCGCAGGCCAGAACACTACGCATTGATTGTCGAGCGCACTGGCGCAATCCCCCCAAAGAGCTGAGGAACCCCATGTCAAAAGTCATCAAAGGCGGCACGATTGTAACCGCTGACCACACCTATACCGCAGATATCAAGATCGAAGGCGAGGTCATCACAGCGATTGGTCCCGACCTAAGCGGCGACACCGTTAATGATGCGGCAGGCTGTTACATCATGCCCGGTGGCATCGACCCGCATACCCATCTGGAAATGCCTTTCATGGGCACGCGGACCGCGGAAACATGGGAAAGCGGCACCTTTGCAGCGGCCTCTGGTGGCACCACGATGGTTGTTGATTACATCATTCCCGGAGAGGACGGCATCCTGCCCGCCTTGGATGAGTGGGAAGAGCGCGCCGCGCGCCAAGCCTCTTGTGACTACAGCTTTCACATGGCGATCACTGGGTGGTCGGAACAGATATTCAACGATATGGCGACCGTGGTCAAGCGCGGTGTCAACAGCTTCAAACACTTCATGGCCTACAAGGGTGCGTTGATGGTGAACGATGACGAGATGTTCGCCTCTTTCTCGCGCTGTGCCGCTTTGGGAGCCCTGCCCTTTGTACATGCTGAAAACGGCGATCTGGTCGCCTCGCTCCAACAGAAATATCTGGCCGAGGGCAACAATGGGCCAGAGGCGCATGCGTTCTCGCGACCGGCTTCGGTCGAGGGCGAGGCGACCAACCGCGCCATCACTATCGCCGACAACGCAGGCGTGCCCGTCTATATCGTCCACACCAGCAGCGAGGACGCACATGAAGCGATCCGGCGCGCGCGCCAGAACGGCCAAAGGGTCTGGGGCGAGCCGTTGATCCAACACTTGCTGTTGGACGAGAGCGAATATGCCAATCCCGATTGGGATCACGCCGCACAGCGTGTCATGTCCCCGCCGTTTCGAGATAAAAAGCACCAAGACGGGCTTTGGGCGGGTTTGGCGGCGGGGTCGCTGCAAGTTGTTGCGACGGATCATTGCGCCTTTACCACCGAACAAAAGCGGATGGGGATTGGTGACTTTACTCAAATTCCAAATGGAACGGGCGGCCTTGAGGATCGCATGTCGTTGCTGTGGACGCATGGTGTTGAAACAGGCCGCTTGACGATAAATGAATTTGTGGCGCTGACCTCCACCAACATTGCCAAGATCCTGAATATCTATCCCCGCAAAGGAGCTGTATTGGTTGGCGCGGATGCTGACCTTATTGTCTGGGACCCCAAGGCCAGCAAAACGATTAGCGCTAAGACCCAGAAATCTGCAATCGACTATAATGTATTTGAGGGTTTTGAGGTCACAGGCATGCCGCGCTTTACGTTGTCGCGCGGCGATATGGTTTGGGACGCTGGTGCAAACAGTCAAGCGCAACCAGGCCGTGGCAAGTTTATTGAACGCCCCGCGTTCCCCTCAACCAGCCAAGCCCTTTCTAAATGGAAAGAACTGATCGCGCCGCGCCCCGTTGCTCGCGACCCAAAACATATGCCCATCGGCGTTTAAACCACCCTTAGGAGGACCGAAAATGACCAAGAAAATTATGTGTGCAATCGGCACTGATATCGATTCTGTTGCTGGTTGGATCGGGTCGTATGGCGGGGGTGACAGTCCCTCCGACATCCAGCGCGGCATCTTTGCCACCGAAGTCGGCATCCCACGCCTGCTGCGCCTGTTCAAAAAGATGGACATGCAAACCAGCTTCTTCATCCCCGGTCACAGTCTTGAGACTTTCCCCAAGGAAATGCAGATGATCGTTGATGCCGGCCACGAGGTGGGCGCGCATGGCTATATGCACGAAAACCCCGTCGCGATGACCCCAACCCAAGAAGAAGACGTGCTGGTCAAGTCAATTGAGTTGATCGAAAAGCTGACCGGCAAAGTGCCGACCGGCTATGTCGCACCTTGGTGGGAGATGTCGAATTCTACGGCTGCCTTGCTGCAAAAGTACAACTTTTCCTACGATCACAGCCAAGGATACCGCGACTTCCAGCCCTTCTATGCCCGCACGGGCGACGAATGGAATGTGATCGATTATACAAAGACAGCGGCCGATTGGATGCGCCCGCTCAAACATGGTCACGAGATTGATTTGGTGGATATCGCGGCCAATTGGTATGTCGATGATCTGCCGCCCATGATGTTCATCAAAAACTCCCCCAACAGCCACGGCTTTGTGAACCCGCGCGACATCGAACAATTGTGGAAAGATCAATTCGACTGGGTCTACCGCGAGATGGACTATGCGGTGTTTGCCATCACCATTCACCCCGATGTGTCCGGGCGCCCCCAAGTCTTACTGATGCTGGAGCGGCTGATCGAATACATCAACGGCCATGAAGGCTGCGAGTGGATGACGTTTGACAGCATCGCCAATGATTTCCGCGCGCGTTTTCCGTTCGAGGGCGACGCCCGCCCCGAGGTGATCTGATGTGCAGCGCCTGCGGTTTCCCTGCCGCCCCCGGCCATTGGACTGAAGCAGGTGCTGCAACACCGCACGCACGCCTGCGCGAACGGTTTCGCCGCGTTCAGGTTTTGAATGCAGCGCTTGCGGGCTCAGGCATCAAAACCCACGATGGCGGGATCATTCCCGGCATTCAGGTGATCTCGGCTGGAGGAGCGCAAAGCATCGTACCCAACCTAGACGCGCTCTGGGGCGAGTTTGAGAAACGCACTGGACGCGCGTTCGATCCGCTCGACCTATGACGCAAGCCATCGACGGTCGCCTGCGGCTCACAATTATTGGCGGTTTTTTGGGGTCTGGCAAGACGACTTGGCTGCGCCACCAGTTGCACGAACAGACATTTGGTGCAGTGCATGTGATCGTAAACGAAGCAGCGGCAGCACCGGTTGACGATGCATTGCTCAGCGCCGCAGACCGCCTCACCCTTTTGGCGGGGGCCTGTGTTTGTTGTGCGGCACAGAGCGACTTCCAACAGGTTCTGCTGGATTTATGCGATGAACGATCCGGTTTGGCCGACGCGACCTTGCGGGTACAGAACATCGTTTTGGAAACCAGCGGGCTGGCCGACCCCGCTGCCATTTTGTCCATAATACAGACCCATCCGGTTTTGGTGCGCCAGATTGTCGTGGTTGAAACTGTTGTTATTGTTGATGCCGTCAATGCCAGATCCCAGATAACGCAAGAGGCGCTATGCAGGCAGCAAATAGAGGCCGCGGACCGATTGATCCTAACAAAAACCGATCTGGCTACGCCACAGGATCTGGCGCGATTATGTGCCACACTAAGGGTGATCGCCCCCGCCGCCACCCTTTCCGCTGCAAGTTTTGGCAGCCCCTTGCACCTGCAAGACCCAAGTCCGACGGATGAACCTTTTGCGCTGCCACAAATTCTGGAACACGAGGGTAGTCCGATCAATGCCTGCCAGCTTGACCTTGGCGATACACCTGACTGGACGGCCTTTACCGTATGGCTGTCTGCCCTCCTCCATGCGCGCGGCGATCAGATCGTGCGCGTCAAAGGCGTGGTGGCGACACCCGCAGGCAGGCTCTTGCTGCAAACTGTGCGCCGCGCGGTCCAGTCGCCCGAGATCCTGCCGGATCGTGCGACGCCCGTCGAGAGCGACAACACCATCGCCGTAATCGGTCGCGGCTTTACGCAAGACCAGCTTGCCGCCTCATTCACTCACTTCTGTGCCTGAGCGAACAACCCGCGCGCCACATCAGCAGCAATCAATCCATCAGCCACATCCGCCTCAATCGCAGCACTCGGGCGCAGGGCCGCGTCACCATACCCCCCACCACATGGGCCATACGACACCAACCTGTCCCCTGCTTTAACTTTGAAATAGGGCACTTTCGATGGCAATACCTGCTCTGATCCGTCCAGGCGGACCAGCGTCAGCGAGGCCGTGTGCCCGTCCGCGCCACCGTCAAACCCCCAAGGCTCAAAGGCGTGCCCGTCCCCTTCCAGCGAAAAACCCGCATCATCCAGAAACGTGAACTCGCGGATCGCACCAATGCCGCCGCGCCACTGACCGGGCGCCATGGCGTCTTCGCGCAGCTCATAGCGTTCGACCCGCAGCGGGATGTGGGATTCGATATCTTCAACCGGATTATTGCGGGTGTTGGCATAAAGCGTGTCAACGGCATCCATCCCGTCCATGCCAAAACGCCCGCCATAGCTGCCTTCCATGATCTCCATATGCACCCAATGGTTGCCCGCCTTCAGGCCCGATATCGCCACAACGCGCAGGTTCCCGATGCCCGCAGAGACCTGTTGCGGCACAACTTTAGCAAAGGCACGCATCACGGTATCGGCCAGCTGGTTGCCCGAGCAGAACCGCGCGATCACAGGTGCCGGAAAGATGGGATTGGCAAGACATCCCTTTGGTGCCACGATTTCAATCGGTCGGGTCAGGCCCGAGTTTTGTGGAATGTTGCCATAACTCACCGTGTCCAGCAGAATTGAACGGATCGTCAGCCAGATCGCGCAATCGACCGTACCAACTAACGGCATATTAATCGGTTTGTCTGGCAGTTGCGGCGCAGTACCAGTGAGATCGACAACCAACGTATCGCCGCGTACTTTTAACGTCACGACCAAAGGCAGTCTGCTGCGCGCCGGATCCGGATCATCCAGAAATCCGTCAAGATATGTCGTAGCGCTATAGTCTCCATCAGGTAGATCACCGATCGCATTCCGCATCAAACGTTCGGAATAATCCATCAGATCATGGAACGCAGCCATTGTTGGCTCTAGTCCGTGGTGGTCCACAAGTTCGAGAAAACGCGCAGCACCGATCCGCGCGGATTCGATCTGTGCTTCCATGTCTCCAACAACCAGATCCTGTGCGCGAATGTTGGCGCGTAAGATATGCCAGACAGCGTCGTTTTTAACCCCTCGATCATAAACCTTGATCGCCTTGAATTGCAGCCCTTCGGCGTAGGTATCAACCGCATCCACGATCCCGCAACTGCCTGGTGACAGCGCGCCTATGTCAAGGTGGTGCGCCGTCGTGACAGACCAGCCTATCAGCGCGTCCGCCAAAAAGACCGGCACACAGAAAGCAACATCTGGACCGTGACTTGCACCACCGTAGGGATCGTTGTGCATAATCACATCGCCTGGCCTGATCGGATCACTACGTTCCTTGAGCACCTCAAGCACGTTGCGAACGTAGCCCGGAATAGGCCCCGATTGCAGCGGCGTAGACATTTTGCATTCACACATCTGCAAGCCGTCCGCGTCTGTAAGGGCAGCGCCAAAATCCTCGGACTCGCGGATAATAGAAGAATAGGACATCCGCATCAGCTTGTGGCCCATCTCAACCGCGATATTTTCAAGTCCGCCTTGGATGACAGCGGCGGTCACTGGGTCAATGCGGGTCATGGCTGGATCTCCAATGTGATGATGATACTTCCCGACGCATGCACGCAGGCTGTTGTATTGGGTGGCACGACAGTTGTGCTGTCTTTTTGCAAAAGGATGGCTGGCCCGCTGATGGACGTATCTAACGGCAAAGCATCCCGCCGATAAACGCGTGTCTCAAAGGTCTTAAGGCTACCGGCCTCTCTGAAAACACTTTCGCGGGTGTATAAAAAAGCGGTCTCAAGCTCGGCACCCTCATGCTGCGGCATCTGCTCTAGCTTGGGCGTATGACCTATCGCTGTTACGCGCAAATTAACCAATTCGATCGGGCTTTCGTCAAAAGCATGCCCGTATTCTGTTGCGTGAATGGCGTGAAACGCGTCCCACACAGTTGAAACTGCATTTGTATCCACAAGACCTGCCGCGAATGGGACCTTCAGCTCATACCCCTGTCCAACATATCGCAGATCGCCTGACCGTTCGAACGTCACATCATCCGCTGCAACACCATCCTGCACAAACCGCGCCATCAGATCGGCCTCCATCGCGTCAAAGTCAGCGTTGATCCAATCCAGATTACATGAGGTTGAAACCTGAAATTGTGTGCGGATGGCGTCGTATTTGAGGTCAGCTGTCAGCAAGCCCATGGCCGAGGTTATGCCCGGATAGGGCGGTATGATGACTTCGGGGATTTGCAACATCGCAGCAACTTCGGCACCGTGCAGCGGCCCTGCGCCCCCCATCGCGACCAAGGCGAAACCGCGCGGGTCGATACCCTTTTGCACGGTGCGAGAGCGAATTGCGTTGGCCATATTGGCATTCAGGATCGTGAGAACCCCTTCGGCAGCTTCCAGTTTGTCGATCCCCAGTTCGTGTGCCAGCGCGCCGATCACCGCATCCGAAGCCGCCGCATCAAGTGCCATCGCACCCCCCAGAAAATCCCGAGGCTCCAACCGTCCAAGCACCAGATTGGCATCGGTCACTGTCGGCTGCGTCCCGCCCTTGCCGTAAGCTGCGGGTCCGGGCACGGCGCCTGCACTTTGTGGGCCGACGCGAAATGCGCCACCCTTGTCCACATAAGCGATTGAGCCACCACCGGCACCGATGGTGTGAATGTCCAACATCGGCATCAGCAATGGAAACCCCGCAATAGAGGTGGAGCGTGCATCGGTCTGCGCAAATGTCCCGTCCACCGCGATGCCAATATCTGCAGATGTGCCCCCGATATCAAAGGTGATCAGCCGCTTGCGCCCGCATTGCGCACCGATCCAACCGCCGCCAAGCACGCCCGCCGCAAGACCGGACATGAGGGTTAGCGCTGGATTTTCAGTCACCATCCGCGGCGTTGCCACACCACCGTTCGAGGCCATAATCCGCAAATCGCCTTTTATACCCATGCCGTGCAGGGCCGCGCCCAGACCTGCGATATAGGTGCCAACCTTGGGGCCAACAAAGGTTGCCAAAGCCGCAGTGGTAAACCGTTCAAATTCACGAAACTGCGGAGAGATTTCTGCCGAGGTCGTCACAAAGGCATCTGGCATGACGTCTTGCACAATGGCTTTGGCGCGCAGTTCATGGGCGGGGTTGAGGTATGAGAACAAAAAACAGATCGCAACTGCATCAACGCCCTTCTCCAGCAATTGCTGTGCGGCGGTGCGTACCTCGGCCTCGCACAACGGAACCAGTTCCTCGCCTGTTGGCGGGATCAACCGACCAACCACCGTTTTGCGGTAGCGCCGCGCAATCAGCGGGCGGTTTTGCCACGGCAGTTCTTGCATGATCGAATAGTGCTCAACCCGTTGGTGGCGCCCGATATGCAGCACATCACGAAAACCCTCGTTTGTGATCATACCAGCACGCGCACCTTTGCCTTCCAAAACGGCATTTGTCGCAGTGGTGGTCCCGTGGAACACGTGGTCAATGTCCGCAGGCATGATACCATTCAGATCACAGATCGCTTTGATCCCCTCAATCACACCAAGGGACGGATCATCGGGGGTTGTTGGAACCTTGTGGATTCCCAGATCGCCAGAGTTAGGATCAAAATAGATCAGGTCGGTAAATGTCCCACCGACATCGACGCCAATTGTCTTCATGATCGCTCTCCCCTGCGCATTTCTTCGCACAATCTGAGGGCCAAGCGCGGCAATTGCCTAGACCACACCACGTAATCCTGCGCACGGGGCCATTGTTCTGCCAAGACACATGGCAACAAGAAGCCGTTTGCCCATTTTCTGGGCATTTCGAATGAATCCAATGCGGTTTGGGTCCACAAATCTGGTCTCGCGGACACGACAAGTACACCGTTGCATCGGCACAGGCTGGCAAGCATCGAACGAACACGCGACTGGTTTCGCGCGGTGCTTCAGAGCCAGAATTCTAGCGAATAGAAAGGAATCCAATGCGTGCCGTCGTATTTGAAAGACCCGATGGGCAAGCGGAGTCGACAGTGATCAAAGACATGCCCGTCCCTATCGCGGGGCTTGGCCAAGTCGTTGTCCAAGTTACCTACGCCGGATTGAACTATGCCGATCTGATGATGCGCAGCGGCATTTACCCCCATCCCAAAGGCTACCCACTGGTTGCGGGCCTTGAGCTGGCTGGCTCGGTGTCACAGATCGGGTCGGATGTGACGGGCATTGCCATAGGGGACCGTGTTGCCGCGTTCAGCGAAGACGCGGGGGCGTTTGCCGAATATTGCGCGGTGCCAACTGAGCGGGTCATCAAACTACCGCAGGGTATGGGATTTGATATTGGTGCGGCGTTCTATGTCCAAGCTATGACCGCTTGGAACCTGCTGCATGGCGTGAGCAAAACGCAATCCGGAGATACGCTTCTCATCCACGCCATCGGTGGCGGTGTCGGGCTATATTTGACGCAGCTGGCCAAAGCTGCCGGTGCGCAGGTGATCGGAACTGTGGGGACCGCAGGCAAAGAACAACGTGCGTTGGATTTTGGTGCGGACCTTGTCATCAACAGGAGCGAAGAGGATTTTGTTGCGGCGGTTACAGGTTTCACCAAAGGACGCGGCGTTGACAAGATTATCGATTCCACGGGTGCTTCGATCCTAGATCGCAGTTTTGAAACGATCCGCCCGCTTGGGCATGTTGTCAGCTATGGTGAGGCCGAGGGGAAACCTTTTTCGAACCTGTGGGAACAACTGGTCAAAAAATCCCTGACCTTTACCCGTATGCACTTGGGCCATTTGGACTACAGGTCTGATGCTTGGGCCTTGGGGGCCAAGGCGGTGCTCGAAATGACTATGGACGAAAAGTTGATATGCCCCATTGAAGGGACGTATGCCCTTGATGAGGTGAATGACATGTTTGCGGCCCTCGCCTCCCGCCAACTCTCTGGAAAGGTGATTCTTAAAGTCTCTTAAAGACTAATATCTTGCCGCATTGCGCATCGATATCCTTGGCGAGTTCAAAGTGCCCCCAAAGATCGTCTGAATTCAGATGATATTTTGAGCAGGCAGACAACGCTGGCGCACAAATTTTAAAGTTTCAGGTAGTTTTCTCGTCAAAGACAGCCATTAGACTTTGGGAATCCCAAACCTAAAGGGATTGTTAAAACAGCGCAGGGGGCGAAATCGCCCGATGACACCGCATCATGCCTTTCCTGGCACGTGGTTTCCCTCTTCTTTCGGTTGGCGTGCCAGAATTGTCGCAGACGATTTGGCAGGGTCACGCATAATTTTGTTGGCTCAGTTCGAGATGCCGTCTGCACTTTGCAGAAAGGACGAACCATGTGTGAAAGATGTGGAAGTACGTATTACAGTATCCAGCAGGCAAGCCGTCGCGGCTTTTTGAAAAGCACTGCTGCTGCCGCTGCAAGTCTGGCGCTTCCCGCAGGGCTGCTCAGCACGTCGCAGGCCAGTGCCCAAGGGATGACCACGATCAAGGCGACCCACGGTGGTGGCTTATGTAACTTAGGGATTTTCCTTGCCAAAGAGCGTAATCTGGCTGCCGAAGACGGGGTCGAGCTGGACTTTGTCATCACCCCGACAACCACGGATGTTGTCACGTTGTTTGGTGCAGGCATGGTCGATGTTTCGGTCATTCCCTATTCCAACTTCATCACGCTTGTCGATGCGGGTGCGCCCGTGAAAATCGTTGCTGGTGCGGGTGCCGAAGGCTGCATCTTTATCGGCAGTGAGGGGATCAATTCGGCCGCGGACCTAAAGGGCAAGACCATCGGCACGTTCCAAGCCGATACGCTTGAAGTCCTCCCTTACGATTACATGACCGCCGCTGGCATGTCTTTTGCAGACGTGGATGTGAAGTACTTCAACACCTCCCCCGAACTTGCAGCCGCCTATATCAACGGTGCGATCGATTCCGTTTGCCATATCGAGCCTTACGCGACGCAGTGTTTGCAAGAACGGGCGGGTTCATCCGTCCTGACAGATGGATTGGATATTTATGGTGCTGGGTATTCTGATTGTGTGCTTGCCGCGCGCATCCCGCTTTTGGAAGAGAACCCAGACGCGGTCAAAGCCGTCATCAAAGCGATGATGACAGCGCAATTACAGTCCGAGCAGGACACCGCGTCCGCATTGGCTGATACAGTTGGGACCTACTACAAAACCTCGCTTGAGGCGCTGACCCTCGCGCAATCACGCCAGCCAGTGATGATTGATCAACGCCAGAACACGGAGTTTTTCGCAGAGCGTTCCGCCTCAATGCAAACCATGGGCTACGTCAGAAACCCCCTGCCATCAGATGCCGTAGACTGGACGCTGCTGGAAGAAGTGATCGCTGAGAACGCTGATCTCTACAGTGCTCTTGCGCTAAAATCAGCCTGATCACGGGGACCGTCATGAGCCATGAAACATTGAACGGTGCCACGCCAAAACCTGCAATGGTGCGGCGCGGCAAAACCGTGATGCAACGGATAGAGCCTGCGCTCTGGATCGTTGCATCGCTCAGCATGTTTGTTGGCTTGTGGGAGATTGCTTGGTGGCGGGGGTGGGCAAATCCGCTTCTGCTTCCGCCACCGCATATCTTTTTGGCAAATTTACCGGACCAGTTCCGTTTTTTTGATCCCAACGGCCACCGCGCGGGTGCATTGGCGTCTGGCGGGTCGATCTGGTCCGTACTTGGTGTGATCGGCTGGTCGTCCTTACGGGTACTTGGAGGGCTGGTTCTGGGCTTCACCCTGTCGGTTTTTGTCGGGCTTGGGATCCGTTACTTCTATGTCTTTGGTAAGCTGATGCTGCCCATCGTCACCATGCTGGCACCTATATCACCTGTGGCGTGGATCCCCGTGGCCGTCTTTGTCTTTGGCATCGGTAACCCGCCTGCAATCTTCTTGGTGTTTATCGCCATCTTTTTCATCATGACGCTGGCCACTCTGTCCCAGATCGACAATGTGCCAAAAAACTATATCCAGCTTGCGATGATCATGGGCTGCTCAAAACGGCAGATTTACCGCTATGTGATTCTACCCACAATCCTGCCAGACCTGTTTGTCACGCTGAGGATGAACCTATTTGCCGCATGGATGGTGGTGTTGATCGCCGAGGCCGTGGGCGTTGGGTCAGGTTTGGGTCAGGTCACAATGATGGCACGCAATACGTTCAACTCCAGCCTTGTGTTTTTCACCATGACGCTGATCGGAATAACCGGCTTCGCCTTTGATCAGGCGCTGCGCTATGTCCAGCGCAAAGTTCTATGGTGGGTTGGCCCCAGCACCGTAGGAGGGCTGTGATATGACGCTTGGCCTATCGCTCAAGAACGTCTCAAAAATCTGGAACCCTGACGGGCCAGATCCGGTCCCTGCTGTGGTGAACCTATCGCTTGAGGTCGACAACGGCGAGTTTGTCGTTCTGTTGGGCCCTTCTGGTTGCGGCAAAAGCTCGCTTTTGTATGTGGTCGCGGGTTTGGAAAGCGCTACACAAGGAAATGTCACTTTCGACGGACTAGAGATCACGGCCCCCTCTCCCGAACGCAGTTTGATTTTTCAAGAAGCCTCGCTCTATCCGTGGTTGACGGTGCAGGACAACATCACGTTCGGTCTGAAAATTGCTGGGGCCACCGAGAGCAAGATGGTCAAAGCCGCAGACCGCTTGTTGCGTCTGGTAGGCCTTGTCGGCGCTGGTGACAAACGCCCACACGAGTTGTCGGGTGGGATGCGCCAACGTGCGGCGCTGGCCCGTGCGCTTACGATGGAACCCAAAGTTTTGCTGATGGACGAGCCCTTTGCCGCGCTCGACATACAGACGCGCGCGCGCATGCAGCAACATTTGTTGGATATCTGGTCAACGTCTGGGGCCTCTGTCTTGCTGGTCACCCACTCTATTGACGAGGCCATTGCGCTGGCGGATCGAATTGTCGTGTTCACATCGCGCCCCGGCCAGATCAAATCCGAGATCCGCATCGATGCGCCACGCCCCCGCGATTTGCGCAGCGCTGAGATGATTGATCTTGCCCGCCAGTGCGAAGCCCATCTGGCCGAAGAAGTAGAAAAAGCATTCAAAGAGCAGGAATTCATATGAGCATCGAAGTCGTCACCGCCCGCTGGATCGTTACCGGTGCCAAAGACAACACCACGCCCGCGATCATCAGCGATGCGGGATTGGCCCATGAGGATGGTGCCGTCTTGGCCGTTGGCCCCGCGTCGCAGATCACGGCCGCCTACCCAGATGCGCCCGTCGCCAGCTATCCGCATCACCTGATCATGCCGGGGCTGGTCAACAGCCACCACCACATCGGCCTGACGCCTTTGCAACTGGGTGCACCCGATTATGCGCTTGAGCTTTGGTTCGCGGCACGGATCGCGATGCGCAAGATTGATCCTTACCTTGATACGCTGTTTTCCGCATTCGAGATGATCTCTTCTGGGGTGACCACGGTGCAGCATATCCAAGGCTGGGCGACAGGTGATTTCGAACAGGTCACCGCGTCTGCCAAGGGCGTGTTGCGCGGGTATGAGGCCGTCGGCATGCGCGCCTCTTACTGCTATGCGGTGCGTGAGCAGAACCGGTTTGTGTATGAAGCGGATGAGGATTTCTGCAACCGCCTGCCCGCGAATGCAGGCAAGATGTTGGCCGCTCATCTGGCGTCTCAAAAGCTGAACTTCGCTGACTTTATGACGCTGTATGACGAGTTGAAGTCGAGCAATGATAATTCTCGCGCCCGCATCCAGCTTGCCCCCGCCAACCTGCATTGGATGACAGACGACGGACTGCTGGCCATGCAGGAAAAGTCTGCGTCCGAGGGCGTGCCGATGCACATGCACATGCTAGAGACAGCGTACCAAAAAGAATACGCCTTCAAGCGAACGGGCACCACGGCTGTCAAACATCTGGAAAAGCTGGGCCTGCTCGGGCCGCATATGACTTTGGGCCACGGCGTGTGGATGACCCAAGAAGACATCGAGATTTGCGCAGGCACGGGCACCTGTATTTGCCATAATTGTTCGTCGAACTTCCGGCTTCGTTCCGGTGTGCTACCGCTGATGGAGCTGCAAAAGCACGGCATGACAGTGGGCATGGGCATGGATGAGGCAGGCATCAATGACGACCGCGACATGTTGCAGGAAATGCGCATGGCTTTGACGGTGCACCGCACGCCCGGTATGGACCATGACGCCGTGCCGACGGCCACGCAGGTGTTGCGCATGGCAACAGAGCATGGCGGCATGACCACTGCGTTTGGCGCCGAGATTGGGCGTCTGGACCCGGGACGGCGCTTTGATGCGGTTGTTCTGGATTACAACAGCGCCACCTACCCCTATCAGGATCCCGAAATCGCCCCGCTGGATGCGATGATCTACCGCGCCAAAACCAAGGATGTGCATGCAGTCCTGATCGATGGCGAGACGGTTTATCAAGACGGCGCTTTCACCCGCATCAACCGCGACGAAATCCTTGCACAGATAGCCGAAGTCTTAGCCAAGCCACGTGATACCGAAGAACAGGACCGCCTTTGGCTGCGTGACAATGTCTTTGCTGATGTTGAGGCGTTCTATGACGGCTACATTCAAGCCACGACAAAGCGCGACCCCTTCTATTACTCATCGTCGCGCAGCTGAGTGAGCAATACCCTTTTCAAGAATGTGCATTTGTTGGAGCTGGGCTCAGGCGTTGGGATGGGTGAGGTCTGCGACCTGCGGATTGCGGACGGACGGATCGCAGAAACTGCGCCTATACTGACGCCGTTGGACGGTGAGCAGATCATTGACGGCAAAGGCAACCTGATCATGCCGGGCCTAATCAACGCGCATTTTCATTCGTCTGTGAACCACATGAAAGGCCGCCTGCCCTCCTTACCGCTTGAGATTTTTATGCTCTACGAATCTCCGGAACTTGACGTGCTGCGCCCGACACCACGCGAGGCGTACTTGCGCACGCTGTTGGGCATTTTCGAGATGCTCAAAACCGGCTGTACCTCCGTGCAGGATGATTGTTTTTTCGTGCCCAACCCCACGCCTGAGATCATTGATGCGGTTGCTCAGGCCTATCTCGACAGTGGCATCCGCGCACGGCTCGCCCTTGATCAGCCGCAAGTGAGTGAACTGGATAAACTGCCATTTCTGGCGGACCTTTTGCCCAACAATCTGAGGCAGGAACTGGCCGTAGCCAATGTCCCTTCTGCGTCCGAATTGCTTGATCTGTATGATCACTTGATCAGCACTTGGCATGAGCGTGGCAACGGGCGCTTGAAAGCTGCGGTGTCATGCTCTGCGCCACAGCGGGTGACGCCTGACTATTTTGCGGTCCTCGATGATCTGAGCCTTAGACACGATCTGCCGATCTATGCCCATATGCTTGAGACCAAATTGCAACGCGTTTACGGAGATACCTGTCTGAACGGGCGCTCACTGGTGCAATACACTGATGATCTGGGGCTCTTGTCGGAGCGTATGAATGTGATCCACGCAATCTGGGTAAATGATGCAGATATGGATTTGCTCGCGCGCCGCGGGGCTATCGTGGCGCATAACCCGATCTCGAACCTGCGTTTGGGCAGTGGTGTCATGCGTTGGCGCGATATGCACGATCGCGGGATCAAGGTCTGTCTGGGCGTGGACGAGGCGATTGCGGATGACGCAATTAACATGTGGTCGGTGATGAAAACGGCGGGGATGATCCATACCCTGTCTGACGTTGATTATGACAGCTGGCCGCAAGCCACCGAAGTTCTGAAGGCCGCGACGTTAACGGGAGGCAAGGCAATGCGCGAACCGGGCCTTGGGACGCTAGCAATTGGGGCACCGGCTGATCTGATCCTGATCGATCTGTCTGCTCTGCCGTTCGTGCCGCTCAACAACCTTCACCGGCAGCTTGTGCATTGCGAACTAGGTAGTTCTGTCCGGCTGACAATGGTGGATGGGGAAATCCTGTGTCGCGATGGTACGCTTTTGCGGATGAATGAGGCGGAAATCCTCAACGAGGCTACAACGCTTTTTGCGTCCAAGACCCATGATATGGACAAAGCAGATGCAAAAATGGCCCGTTTTATCCCGTTTTACCGTGCGATGTATGACCGTGCCGCGCAAACAGATGTGGGCTTTGACCGCAGGTTACCCTCCGGCCAATTCTAGACCGGTTCAAGAGGGACCTGAGGCCCATCGGGGGCGACTATCCTAATCTTGTCCGCAACCCGCAAACGCCCGGATTGCACAACAATTCCCATAATTCCGGTTTTCCGCATAAGCGTTTTTTCCGGCCCGCGCACAAGTACAGCGCGCAGCAGACCCGGCATGAAAGCCTCGACTTGGTGGCAAGGATTGCGCAGCCCTGTGATCTCGACCACTGCACTCGTCCCCAAATGCAATCGGGTGCCGCGCGAGAGGCCGAGCAAATCGATACCCCGTGTCGTAACATTCTCACCCAAATCTGCGGGGCTCACCGCAAACCCTTGTGCGGCCAACTCCTCGAACAGCTCTGCATGGATCAGATGCACTTGCCGCAAATTGGGCTTGGTCGGATCAGCCTTCACGCGCGAGCGGTGCTTGACCAACGCGCCAGCATGGGCGTCACCCTTAACCCCAAGCCCTTTGAGAAGTGTGAACTCGGCTACGCCTTGTTTCGAAAAACGGTGATCGCCGTTATACGCCAGATGTTCAACCGTGGCATCCATGGGTTCATTCCTTTTCTATGCGCAATCTGTGCGCGATCCTTAGCGAGGCATCTCAAACGTCAGCCGCACTATACTCCATTGCAATTGTTCCGATTGAGCACCAGTCTTGACCTGTGGCTTGCATGGCTCCAGAAGGATTCAAGACATACGGGAACTCATGAATGCTACATAATGAAGCAACAGTTGATACAAACAAACCGCCCAGCCCCAAAGCTGTAGCTGAAGAAGTGGCCGCTATTCTGCGCGACCGCATCGTAAAAGGCGAACTCGCCCCGTTGGATAGGATTGTTGAGCGTCGCCTGTCCGCTGAATTCAACGTATCGCGCACCCCGATCCGCGAAGCCCTTAAGTTGCTGGAATCTGATGAGCTGATCACCATATCGCTTCACCGCGGCGCACATGTTACGGAGTATCTGCCGCAGGACGCAGAAGCCTTGTTTGATGTGATTGCCGTCCTTGAAGGCCTCGCTGCGCGCCGGTTGGCCGAAGTGATTACGCCCGCGACGCTGCAACGGCTCGAAGACCTGCATAGCGACATGTTGGAATGTTACCGCTCTGAAGCGGCAACCGACTACTTCGACATTAACACGGTCATCCACGACATCATTGTTGATCATTGCGGCAATCCGGTTCTGGCTGCGAACCACCGACGGCTGATCGCGCGGGCGCGGCGGGGACGGTATCTGGCGATTGTGAACCCCGACCGGCTGGCTCAGGCCGTCGCCGAACACGAGGCAATCATGCAAGCTTTCCGCTTACGTGATCCCGACGCGGCAGCAGACGTGTGGGAAACCCACCTGCGCCATACCGGAGAGACGGTGGCAAATGTGCTGCGGGCCAGACAAGCGACTCTCAAACGCTGAAATTAGCGACGTTGCTATAAAATAGAGCGAAGATTTTAACCAATTGTAAGAATATAGCGCAATATGCGCTGTCTTTATTAGCCTCCCTCAAAATGGCATGCCATTTTTAATCATACCTAATGATGAGCCTTGGGGGGCCGATATGAAACGGAACACTTTTGGAAACCTAACACGCCGTACTCTATTGAAAACAACAGGGTACGCGGCACTCGGCACGTTGGCGACACCTGCAATCTTGCGCGCACAAACCACTGAGCTGGTGATTGGCTGCGCGGGCAGCCACACCGCTTGGATGGAGCAGATTGTCACCCCGCACATGAAAGAGGCGATCGGTGCCGAGATCCTGTTCGAGGGCACAAAGTCTTCGGTCAACCTTGAGAAGATGTCGTCTAACAAGGATGCACCGTACCTTTCAGTCGTACAAATGGACGATCCGGTGATGATCCAGGCGGTCGAGGCTGATCTGCTCACGCCCATCACTGCGGGCCCTGTGCCGAACATGACTGATCTGCGTCCCGACGCGGTGCATATGGACGGGATGTGGTGCAACTATGTACAACCCTGGGCCGGTGTCGCTTACAACACGGAATTTAAATCAGACGGCGTTGCCTCCTGGAGCGAGCTGTGGGATCCGGCAAACAAGGGCCAGCTGATCATCCCGTCATTGCAGAACACCGAAGGCATGTGGACGTTGTTCTCAGCCGCGATGCTGGGGTCAGGCAAGCCATTTTCCGAGGCGCAATACGAGATTGACTCAGCCTTTGCCAAACTCGAAGAACTCAAGCCGAATCTTTTGTCCGTCTACACAACCATGAGCCAAGCGTTCAACTTGCTGGAGCAAGGCGAGATCACCATGCTGGCGGGCAATTTCTCGTCTTATACTTTACCGCGCAAAGCCACTGGCGTGCCCGTTGATCTGGCCGCCCCTGCCGAGGGCATCTTTGCCATGCCGTCGGGCATCTGTCTGGTCAAAGGCGGGCCGAACGCTGAGCTGGGCGAGGCTTACGTGAACGAGATGCTTGGGCCTGATATGCAGGCAGCGATTGCTGATTTCGCCTCTGCTGTGCCCGCCAATACGACCGTCAAAGCCGGCGCAACCATCCCCGATGGTGTGCCGATCTATGCCCCCGACTGGGCCTTTGTATCTGCCAACCGGCGCGCGTGGATCGAGCGTTTCGACAAGCTGATGTCGCTCTGATCCATGACCAAACCCGTTCGCTCCGACAAGGGGCAGCGCACCTATCTTGACGTCGTGCATGTCGGGAAGGCGTTCAAAGGTACGACTGTCATGTCTGGAATGGACTTTCGGGTCGCGCAGGGGGAGCTTGTCTCCCTGCTCGGTCCTTCTGGTTGCGGAAAAACCACGTTGCTGCGCATCATTGCAGGCCTGACAGGCGCAGATACAGGTGATGTCGTGCTCGATGGGCGCAACATCACCTCTTTGCCCGCGCACAAGCGCAACGTCTCAGTCGTATTCCAAAGTTATGCGTTGTTCCCACATCTAAGTGTTGCGGAAAACGTAGCCTTTGGTCTTCGTGCCCGTGGTGCCGCAAAAGGGGATACGGGACCGTCCGTGACCGAGGCATTGTCGCTGGTGCGTATGAGCGATTTTGCCGACCGTCCGATCGCAGCCCTTTCTGGTGGTCAACAACAACGGGTTGCCGTCGCGCGCGCCTTGATCGTAAATCCCGTGCTTCTGCTACTGGACGAGCCGTTCTCGGCGCTGGACCGCAAGCTGCGCGAAACGATGCAGGTTGAGCTAAAATCCCTTCTGCGCGACCGTAACATGACCGCAATTTTCGTAACACACGATCAAGACGAAGCGATGGGGGTTTCAGATCGCATCGCCGTTATGAACGCTGGTCAAATCGAACAATTTGCCGCCCCTGCCGAGCTTTATGCCCGCCCCAAGACAGCCTTTGTGATGGATTTTGTCGGTCTGTCGACGCGATTGGCAGGGCGTGTCACGCAAGTGCAAGCGGATCAAATACAGATTGAAACCGCCCATGGCGCGGTGACAGCCAACAGCACTCTGCCCGTTGGAACGCATGTCACCATCGGTGTGCGTCCCGAACTTATTGCGCCGCAAGCGGGTGAGAATACGCTGGAAGTGACATTGACCGATGCGATGGTACTGGGGTCCAAAACCCTGCTGCATGGTGCCGCGTCAGAGCCCGATAAACTGATCTGTGAATTACCCGGGATGCCTGGCGGCATGTCCCGTGGCGACACGGTGACCTTTGGCTGGTCTGTTGCTGACACTCTTGTCTATGAGGTGACATCGTGACCCTGAGGGCTGAGCGTATAGGCCTGCTGGCCCTGCCCGGTCTCAGCTTTCTGGCGATCGTTTACGCCTTGCCGCTGTTCATGCTGCTGTTGAAGTCTCTCCAGATTGACGGGCAGTTTTCACTGGCCGAATACCAGCTGTTCTTTGCTGACGAATTTAGCCGTTCGGTGCTGTGGCGCACCATACGCGTGGCGCTTTTGACCACGCTGCTGGCGCTGGCCATCGCCTATCCTACCGCAATTGCAATGGCGCGGGCAAAGGGGATTTGGCTGTCGGTTTTTCTGGTGGCGATGGTCCTGCCCATGTCTGTAGGCGTCATCGTCAAGGCCTTTGCCTGGACGATCATTTTTCGCACCCGCGGCGTTCTTAATGATGTGCTGATGTCGCTGGGGATTACAGATGCACCCGTGCGTATGTTGTTTACCGAAACCGCCCTGATCATCGGTGCGGCGAACGTGTTTTTGCCCTTCATGGTCCTGCCGATCTATGCCGTGCTGCGCCAGATGGACAGCCGCCTGCCCGAGGCTGCAGCCTCCCTTGGTGCAACGCCTGTGTTTCGCTTTTTCAACGTCACTTTGCCGCTCAGCCTGCCGGGCGTGGTCGCAGGAAGCGCATTCACGTTTTCGCTGGCGATCTCCATGTATGTGATCCCCTCACTGATCGTGGGCGAGCGCCAGCAAACACTATCGATGCTGACTGCACGCTCGTTCCTCTATCTGCGCGACGAGGCGTTGGGGGCCACGATATCTTCGATCCTGTTGGTCATCGCGATTTCCGTGGTGCTGGGGTCAAGCTGGCTGGCCGCAAGGTTGGGGGCGCGGCAATGACCGGAACAGATCGCCTTTTCATCACCATCAGTTGGATGATCGCCGTCTGCTGCATTATCTTTCTGATGCTGCCCATCGTGATCACGGTTGTCACGTCTTTCACCTCTTCCGCCGTTTATACCCTGCCGCCACCCGAATGGTCGCTGCGCTGGTACCGTTCTCTTGCTCTGCGCGCAGGCCTGTGGGACGCGGTCAAACTGTCGCTGAACCTTGCTGTCATCTCGACGCTAATCTCACTGGTTCTGGGCACGCTGGCGGCCATCGCCGTGACCCGAGGCAGCTTTCGCGGGCGCGCAGCGATTGCTACCTTTACCGTCTCGCCCCTGATGATGCCGGGACTGGTGGTGGGCGTCGCGCTGTTGCAATTCTTTCGCGAGATTGGTCTGCGCGATGCCTACTGGTCCCTGCTTTTAGGCCACATCGTGATCACCCTGCCTTTTGTGATGCGCACGCTTTTGGCGTCAATGGCGGCGTTCGATTTTTCGCTGGTGGATGCGGCGCGCACCCTTGGGCTGAGCTATCCTAAAGCGATCCTTCAAGTGTTGGTGCCAAACCTCGCGCCTGCGTATCTGACGGGAGGGCTTTTTGCTTTTCTGGCATCGATGGACAACTACCCAATCTCAATTTTTCTGACCGATGCGCGCAACAAAACACTGCCGATCAAGATGCTCCAATACCTTGAAGAACAGCCCGACCCTGCACTGGCGGCCATGTCCTCGGGGTTGATCCTGCTGGCCGTGATTGTGCTGCTCATCGGGTCGCGCACGGTTGGCCTTAATAGGATGATCAACGGATGAGGCGCGATCTAAAGGGATACTTCGGGGCCGAACCCGCCCCCTGCTGGCCGGATGGCAAACGCTTGGCGGTGTCTTTTGTCGTAAACGTCGAAGAAGGATCCGAGCTGTCTATTGGGGACGGGGACGAGCGCAACGAGTCCCGCTATGAGGCCGTCGAAGAGGTCAAAGGCGGGCCTGATTTGTGTATGGAAAGCCACTTTGGCTATGGCCCGCGCCAAGGCTACGCACGCATCGCAAAGGCGTTTGATGCCTACGGTGTCAAAGCGTCCTTTTCGACTTGTGGACGCGCGGCCGAACGCACCCCGTGGATCATTCAGGACGCAGTGGCACGCGGTCACGAGATTTCGTGCCACGGCTGGCGTTGGGAGACCCATGCAACCATGGAAGAAGCACATGAACGCGACGTAATTGCCCGCACCCACACAACGATTGCACAGATCGCAGGCACCCCGCCTGTGGGCTGGCACACACGTTCGGCCACATCGCCCAATACACGTCGGTTGCTGTTGGAACACGGCGGCTTTGCCTATGACAGCAACGCCTATGATGACGATATCCCCTATATGCACGGGGATCATGTGATCATGCCTTATGCGTTTGATACCAATGACATGCGGTTTTCTCCCGGTGGTGGCTTTGTGCACGCGCGCGACTTTTCAGACTATGTCATTGCAGGATTTGACCGGCTTTATGCCGAGGGCGCAGACGCCGCGCGCATCATGTCCATTGGCCTCCATTTGCGCATTATCGGGCGTCCCTCGCGGATCGCCGCACTTGAGACAGTGCTTGCCCATATCACCGCCCATTCCAGTGCGTGGATCGCACCGCGTCGCGACATCGCACGCGTTTGGGCGGATCATCACGGAGGCACCCCATGACCCCAGCCGATATGTCTGCTCGCGATCTGGCACGCGCTGTTACGCAAGGCGAGATCACCCCGCAAAAGATCGCCGCGGCCACATTAGCAGTCGCCCAAGCAAAGAACCCCGCGTTGAACGCCATTTGTCTGTTCAATCCTGAATTCGAGGCCGAAGCCGAGGCTATCGCCACACGTCTGGCCGCCGGAGAAACCCTCCCGCTGGCTGGCGTGCCTGTGGTGATCAAAGATAATATCTGGGTGAAGGGATTGCGCATCGCCCAAGGCTCGAAGCTGTTTGAAACCTTCATCGCGCCCGAGGATGCGCATGCTGTGACCCTGCTGCGCCAAGCTGGGGCGATGGTGCTGGGTATTTCGACATGTTCCGAGTTTGCCTGCAAGGGAGCAACCTTTTCGCCGCTGCACGGGATCACCCGTAATCCTGTCGACGTAACCCTGACACCCGGTGGCTCCTCCGGTGGTGCTGTGGCCGCTGTGGCCGCAGGGATTGTACCGCTGGCGCTTGGCACAGATGCGGGCGGGTCCAGTCGCAGGCCTCCCGCACATGTAGGCATTGTGGGTCTGAAACCCACGCTTGATCTGGTCCCTTACGGTCTCGGTTTTGACGAGCCTGTCTGCGCCATCTCGGTCATCTGCCCGATTGCCCGCGACATGGGCGACATCGCTTTGGCGATGGAAGTTCTAACGGGTGTTACACCGACCCCACCGCCGCAGATACATCTCGCAGCTTCACCAGACTTTGGCACAGGTCAAGCCTTGGAACCCGACGTCGTGCGCAACTTTCAACGCGCGATGGAGATTGTCCGCACCAGCGGCGGCACCACCCAAGACGCCGAAATCAACTGGCCCAAAAATACCGCAGGGTCCGACATTTTACCGCTGCAATGGGCCGGTCTTGCCCATTTTTATGGTGCTCAGTGGCGTGAGACACCCGACCTGTTTGATCCAGACATTGCCACGCAACTGGCCACAGGCATGTCCCTGACTGGCGCTGAAGTTGCGGCCGCCCATCAAGCCAGCCACCGGATGCGCCAAACGCTGCGTAGCGCCCTTGCGCGTTACGGCGTCATTGCGACACCGACAACACCTTGCCCCGCGTGGCCTGCGGATCAACAGGCACCCAGCCTGATCGCAGGCCAGCCGACCAATCCGCGCGGCCATGCAGCCTTCACGCCGCAGATCAACCACGCAGGTGTTCCCGCCATCTCGATCCCCTGCGGCACCGACAGCAACGGTTTGCCGTTGGGACTGCAACTGATTGCAGATGTGGGATTTGACGCGCAGCTTATGGGCATTGCCATGGCCCTTGAACCCTTGCTCAAGGAGCTTGGCTGATGCGCATCCTTTTGCTGAACCCAAACATGACCACCAGCATGACAGACCAGATGGTCGAGATTGCCAGAGGCGTCGCGGGCGAGGGCGTCGAGATCGTGCCCCTGACCGCGACGTCGGGGTTCCCCTACATCTCGTCGCGGGCGGAGGCGCAGATTGCGGGCGCTTTGGTGCTTGAAATGATAGCAGAGCACCGCGAGGGCATTGATGCTGTGATCATCGCGGCCTTTGGCGATCCGGGTCTTGTGGCGGCGCGCGAGCTCTTTGACCTGCCGGTTGTCGGCGTGGCCGAAGCAGCGGTGATGACAGCAGCCCTGCTGGGTGACCGGTTTTCGGTTGTCACCTTCTCGCCCCATATGGCGCGGTGGTACACCGACTGCGTTGAGGCGACGGGGCTGCAATCACGCTTTACCGGCGTGTGCTGCCCCACCACTGCGCCCAAAGAGCTGTCCTCAATCCAGACTAAGATGCGCGGCGACCTGATTGCGTTGACACGACAAGCGACAGACAAGGACGGCGCGGATGTGGTGATCATTGGCGGCGCGCCCCTTGCCGGACTGGCACCCCTTATTGCACCGCAAGCTTCTGGCATCCTCGTGGATCCGGTTGCGGCTGCCACGCTGCAGGCCATTGCCTTGGCAGGCCTTTCCCCATCTTACGCCCGCCGCGCCGGTCGCCCTGTGGCCAAAAAATCAACCGGATTAGGCGCGCCCCTTGCCGCCCTCATTGCAGGAGACTGACCCGATGCACGACACCCTCGCCCCCTTTCGATTGGGTATGCTGACACCATCGTCAAACACGGTACTTGAGCCGCTTACGGCAGCGATGCTGGGCACAGTACCCGATGTGACGGCCCATTTTGCGCGCTTTCAGGTACTAAAAATCTCGATGGAGGATGACGCCCTTGGTCAGTTCAAGAATGCGCCGATGCTGGATGCGGCATCCCTTTTGGCGGAAGCCAACGTGAAATCGATTTGCTGGAACGGTACGTCTTCGGGCTGGCTGGGGTTTGACACGGACCGCGCCTTGATCGCCGAGATTGAAGAGCGCACAGGCATTTCTGCCTGTTCTTCGGTGCTGGCGATGAACGAGATTTTGGAGACAACCGGCGCAAAGCGTATTGCATTTGTCACGCCATACCTGTTTGAGATCCAGTCGCAGATTGTAGAAAATTACCGCGCTGCTGGCTTTGACGTTGTCGCAGAGCAGCACCTGAACGATGCGGGCAATTATTCATTTGCGACGTATTCTGCTGCACAAATCAAACAGATGTGTCTAGAGGTCGCCGCCCAAAAACCTGACGCTATCGCAATCTTTTGCACGAACTTTCGGGGCGCGGGGATTGCCCAAGAGGTTGAGGCAGAGACCGGAATCATGGTGCTGGATTCAGTCTCGACCGCCCTTTGGAAATCGATGCGCGTCGCTGGTACCGATCCTGCACGGATCAAAGGCTGGGGGCGCTTGTTTGATGTCTAACGACGCTCCCACGCGCAACTTGTTCGGCTATGGAGGCCAACCGCCCCAGATCATCTGGCCCAACGGAGCCCGTGTCGCTGTGTCCGTTGTTGTGAATTTTGAGGAAGGCGCCGAGGCGCAGGTCGGCGATGGCGATCCTCTGTCCGAGAAGGTCGGGGAAGTCATCAGCGTCGTGCGCGAGGGCACGCGTGACATGGGGCAGGAACAGATATTTGCCTACGGTTCCCGCGTCGGGTTATGGCGGTTTCTCGATGCGCTCGAGGCGACCAAAACACCGTCCACATTTTATATCTGTGGCCGTGCAGCCGCCCGCTCGCCCGAACTAGCGCAAGCGATTGCGCAAGCTGGGCACGAAACAGCATGTCACGGATGGGTGTGGCGTCCGCATTCTGATTACGAAGATGCTGCGTCCGAAAAAGCCGATCTATTGCGTGCGGTGCAGGCCATTGAGCAGACCACAGGCCAGCGCCCACATGGCTTCTTTTGTCGGGGCTCCGAAAGCCCTTGGACGCGCATGCTACTGGCCGAGGCAGGCTTTGAATATTCCTCCAACGCCTTTGACGATGATCTGCCTTACAGCGATCCGTCGGGCCTTGTTGTCGTGCCCTACAACCTCGACACAAACGATATGAAGTTCTTTCATCCCAACGGCTTCACCCGCGCGGCCGAGATGGTGGAATACGTGCAGGACGCTGTCAATCAACTGCTCAAGGAAGCCGCAAAGGGGCGGTCTTCGACCCTGTCCATCGGCTTTCATCTACGCATTACCGGACGCCCTGCGCGGTTTGCGGCAGTGACCGACATTCTCGAATGTCTGGCCTCTCTTGAGGGCCAGATCTGGCGCGCACAACGTATTGAAATCGCGCGCCACTTTGTTGCGGTCCAAACCGCAGCCAATCAAAAATAAAGTAAAATCCAACAAGGAGTACGACCATGATGAAGAAAACGATCTGCGCCATTGCTTTGGCCTCATTCACCGCCCTGCCTGCACTGGCTGAAACCTCACTACGGGCGACCGGACTTGTCTCGACCCACAAATTCCACACCCTGCTGGAACAAGAATTTTATGGTGGCTTGTCAGAGCGGACAGGTATCCCGCTTGCAATCAATTTTAACCCGCTCGACGTGGTGGGTGTGGACATGCAAGACACCCTGCGCATGGTACGAACCGGTGCGTTTGATATCGTTCAAAGCACCGTGGGTGCCGCCGCGCGCGATGATGCCTTCCTGGAAGGGATCGACCTGATTGGCGTATCCACCTCAATGGAGCAACTCGAAGAGGCCATCGCGGCCTTCCGTCCCGAGCTGGAAAAGCGGGTTGCCGAGAAGTTCAACGCCAAGCCGCTTGCCATTTGGCCCTACGGTCCGCAGGTGTTTTACTGCAACGCCGAAATTTCAGGTCTGGACAGCTTTGAGGGACTGAAGGTCCGCTCGTACACCTCATCGATGTCCACACTGCTTGAGGCGATAGGGGCTACCCCTGTCACAATGAGCTTCAAGGAAGTTTATCCCGCCCTGCAACGCGGTGTGGTGGATTGTGCCATTACCTCGCCCACGTCTGGAAACACTGGCAATTGGCCCGAAGTCACCACGCATTTTCTGCCCTTGGGCATCTCGTGGTCTGTGAACGCGCATTTCATCAACCTTGATAAATGGAACAGCTTTAGCGATGCGGAAAAAGCCAAACTTGAAGCCGAATTCGCAGGTTTCGAGGCGTCGTTCTGGGATCTTGCTACCAAGAACAATGGTTGGGCCACAGCATGTAACACGGGCGGTGATGGCTGCGAAAACTACACCTCTTTTTCGATGAAGCTGGTGGAGCCTACCGCTGCTGATCAGGCTAAAATCACTGCTGCGACGCTCGACAAGGTCCTGCCCGGTTGGGCCGAAAGCTGTAACGCGGGCTTTGCCGAGTGCAGCACAATCTGGAACGCTACAGTCGGTGCCGCACGCGGAATCGAGCTGAAGTAAGTCAAGTACTACAGATGTGCCCCTAACGTCAGGGGCGCATCATATCACCAAAAGGGGGCGACATGCGCATCATAGGAATTATCGGTGGTTATGCTTGTTTGGGGCTGTCGTTTCTCATTGTGTTTGAGATTTTCAGCCGCAAGTTTTTCAACTGGTCCTTGCAAGGCGTGGACGAGATCGGCGGATATGTTGTCGCCATTACCGGCACTTTTGGTATGGCACTTGCAGCGGTCGAACGGGGCCATACACGCATTGACGTTTTGCTGTTGCGACTGCCTGCACGCGCGCAAGCCGCCCTGAACCTTCTGTCCTACTTGGCCCTCGGACTTGGTGCCGCCTTTATGGCCTATATGGCGTGGCGTACCTTGTCAGACAGTCTGCTGTTTGGGTCTGTTTCCTCCACCCCGCTGCAGACGCCTTTGTGGATACCCCAATCGCTTTGGGTTGGTGGCTTGGTCGTCTTTGCCTGTGCGGCTCTTTGGTCCGCGATACGCGGGCTTTGGGCTTTGCGGTTGGGACTGGAGGCGGCTGACAGATTGCTTGCGCCGCCCAGCATTGCTGAAGAAATAGAAGAGGCCAAACGATGATTGACCTGCTTGGCGCGTCTTTGGGCTTTGTCATCATGCTGGGCTTGATGTTCATTGGTTTGCACGTGGGCATCGCAATGCTGGCGACCGGTATCTTGGGGGCGCTGGTATATTTTGGACCACCGATCCTGCTGTCCTTTGGCACCAACCTTTGGGCGGTGATGAACGACTTCCTGCTCACAACCATCCCGTTGTTCGTCCTGCTGGGCGAGATCCTTTTGCGGGCAGGCATCACCAAGAACATGTACGCCAGCCTGTCGGACTGGCTGAGCCGTTTGCCCGGCGGCCTGCTGCACACCAACATCGGGGCATGTGCAATGTTTTCTGCGGTTTCAGGCTCATCTGTGGCAACAGCTGCGACCATCGGCACAGTCGCCTTGGATGAGTTCAAACGGCGTGATTATCATGAGCCATTGGTGCTGGGGTCTATCGCTGCGGGGGCGACGCTTGGTATCCTGATCCCTCCTTCTGTCAATCTGATTATCTATGGTGCACTGACCAGCACCTCCATCGGCAAGCTGTTTGCGGCGGGTATTCTGCCGGGGTTACTGTTGACGGTCATCTTTATGTTGATCATCGCAGTTGCTGTTTTAATCCGACCCTCGCTGGCAGAACGCGTTACCGAGGTGGCCCCCATGGCCGAACGCCTCAGCAGGCTGCGCCATTTGCTCCCTCCGTTGGCGATCTTTGTCATCGTTATGGGCGCGATCTATGGCGGCTGGGCCACTCCGACCGAGGCGGCAGCCCTTGGTGTTGTCCTGGCCTTTGGGCTGGCAAGGGCCAACGGAGCGCTGAGCTTTGAGATGCTGCATGCCGCGTTTATCGCGACGATCAAGACTTCGGCCATGCTGTTCTTCATCATAGCAGCCGCCTTTTTTCTGAACTTTATCGTTGGTGTACTGGGCGTCCCCCAAGCGATGAGCCGCGCGATCACCGATCTGGGCCTTGGCCCGACGGAAATGATCCTTGTATTGGTCCTGTTCTATCTGGTGATGGGCTGTTTTCTGGAAACCCTGTCGATGATGGTAGGTACCATTCCCATCGTCATGCCAATCATCCTGCATCTGGGCATTGATCCGGTCTGGTTTGGCATCTTTTTGGTCATTATGATGGAACTTGCGCTGATCACCCCGCCTGTTGGTATGAACCTGTATGTGGTGCAGGGCGTGCGCGGGCGCGGCGAGTTGGCGGATGTTTACCGCGGTATTTTGCCCTTTGTGGGCGCTATGTTGCTGATGATCGGCTTGATTATCATCTGGCCGGGGATCGTGACCTATCTACCAGAGTTGCTCTATTGACCGCGCTGGAGCGCGCCGCACGGCTGTTTGCGGAATTGTCTCGGGCCAGTGCTGATCCCCCCGGTGTGACCCGCGACAGCTTTGGTACGGGTGAAGCCGCAGCACATGCGATGATCCATCGCGAAGCCGAAGCGTTGGGGTTAGAAACCCGTACGGACGCGATTGGCAATCTTTATGTAACGTTTGCAGGACAGGACCGCAGCGCGCCTGCCCTGATGACAGGCTCGCATATGGACAGCGTCCCACATGGTGGCAATTTCGATGGGGCCGCGGGTGTATTGGCTGGCTTTGTCTTGCTTGAGCGGTTGATGAATGGCCCCGCCCTACCTTGCGATGTGACCTTGATGGTGATCCGTGCCGAGGAAATGATCTGGTTTCCACAGCACTACCTTGGAAGCCGCGCGGCTTTTGGTCTGCTGCCACCGAACACGCCTGACACCCTACGCCGTGCCGACAACGGGCGCAGCTTGGCAGATCACATGATCCAAGAAGGGTTTGACCCGCAGGTGATCCGCGATGCCCTGCCCCAACTTGACCCCAATAACATCCGCGCCTTTGTTGAGGTGCACATAGAACAGGGCCCCGTGTTGGTCGAAGCGGATCTGCCTGTCGGCATTGTCACCGGCATTCGTGGCAATATCCGCTACCGGTTTGCCACCATCACGGGCCAGACCACCCATGCCGGCGGGGTGCCACGCCGTGTGCGTCGTGATGCGGTCCTTGCAGGGGCTGAGTTGCTGAATGTTCTGGAGCGTTACTGGTCAGAAGCAGAAACTCGTGGCGAGGATATGGTTTTGACGTTTGGCGAGTTTACGACGGATGCGGCCCAACATGGCATCACCAAAGTGCCGGGGCTAGTTAGGTTTACACTGGATGTACGCAGCGAAAGCAATGCGGTGCTCGACGCTTTTGACAAGATGCTTCAGACCGAGGTTAGCCGCATATCCGAAGCACGCAATGTCCAGATTGACCTTGGCCCCAAGACGCAAGCACCATCGGCACCCATGACGGCCAAGATACGTGATGGCCTTGAACAAGCGGCCCAAACCATCGGCGCGCGCAGCATGCGCCTGCCATCTGGCGGTGGCCACGACTGCGCAGTCTTTGCAGGGCTTGGCGTCCCCGCAGGCATGCTGTTTGTCCGCAATGAAAACGGCAGCCACAACCCAGACGAGCATATGGCGTTCGAGGATTTTGCCATCGCTTGTGATGTGTTGCATCACTGGGCGCTAGGGGAGCTATTTCCAAATGGCTAACCCTTTTTGCACCGCGCAATATGATACGTCCTACACAGGCCCGCGAAAGCCCTTCCCTTGTTCCTATCGGTGATTTTATCATGCGTCTTTTAATCGTAAATCCAAACACATCTGCGGGTGTGACCCGCAACATTGATGCCGCAGCACAAGCTGTTGCTGGCGCGCATGACAGTTTCAAAACCGTCTCCGCCGCCTTTGGCCCTGACCTGATTATAACGGAGCAGGATGGAATGGATGCGGTGGCCGGCGTGATGGCATCCATAGATGCCCATGTGGCGGATGCGGACGGCATCATCCTCGCGTCATTTGGCGATACCGGAACCGACGCGGTACGAGAGGCCTATCCGCACATTCCAGTTGTCGGTATCGCAAGTGCTGCCTTTGCGGCGGCTCAGTGTCTGGGCGGGAAATTTTCGATCGTGACGTTTGACGATACTCTGGTCGCTGCTTTGCGCGACCGCTCTGCGTTCCACGGAATGAGTGAGACGTTGCACCGTGCAATTGGCGTTTCAGACAGCAGCCCCTTTGATGCCGCTCATGTCCAGAGGGAAAGGTTTGAGGGGATAAACGCCCTGTGCCTCGATTGTGCCAAAGACCCGATCACAAGCATTGTTCTGGGCGGTGGCCCCCTTGCGGGCATGGCGGCCCAGATCTCGCTGCCGCAGGGCATTGCCATCATCGACGGAACCCAAGCCGCTGTTGGCATTTTACGTGCATCCATAAGCGGATAGCGTCAAGTACAAGCCATTTCACTGCTCTAGCAGAGCGTCTTTTACAGGACTTTAAGTTCCATCACCATGCACCATAGGCCCTAAGTAACATTGCCTGCGCTCTGGATTTTCATCGCAACGAACTCTGACCTTTGCTTCTTTTGCACACAATATAACTCATTTAGATTAACATAAGCGGGTGTGGATGCCCCGGGCCTGAATTGAGCGTCAGTTGGTCTTGGAACGACTGATCTGGTGCAGTCAGGTGTCCGGCCTCATAGTTGCCGTGACAAATGACGGCGGGCCTTTATGGAGATACGCGATCCGGGTCCCAATCACTTATGCGGCCTATACATGGCCATCCGCTTATTCTGGGTGTTCCGAGTCAATCTCTTGATCCGTGTTCCGTAACTTTCCTACGTCCTTTCAGTCCTGCCGGTATCCGGTGCCGTTAACTCACGCGGCAGCTCGAATTTCGTAATTCTTTTCTGTGACCATCATCGCCCACAACTGGCGCGCCATCCGATTGGCAGGTGTGGATGCCCCGGGCCTGAATTGAGCGTCAGTTGGTCTTGGAACGACTGATCTGGTGCAGTCAGGTGTCCGGCCTCATAGTTGCCGTGACAAATGACGGCGGGCCTTTATGGAGATACGCGATC
>Ga0307948_1000224_pt1 | contig 38812 bp, 29 predicted proteins | sample OrgLakmetagen280_FD_201824 | JGI IMG/M metagenome (GOLD analysis project Ga0307948, IMG submission 201824) | Saline water microbial communities from Organic Lake, Antarctica - #280 | ecosystem: Environmental > Aquatic > Non-marine Saline and Alkaline > Saline | place: Antarctica: Organic Lake...
AAGGCTGCTCATCGGCAATTTGCTTTTTGAGCTCTTCATCGCCGATAATACGGCCTTTGTTCATGTCGATGAGGAACATGCGGCCCGGCTCAAGGCGGCCTTTTTTAACCACGTTCTTCGGTTCGATGCCTTCGAGCACGCCGACTTCCGAAGCCAATATGACTTTGTCGTCGGATGTCACATAATAGCGGGATGGGCGTAGGCCATTGCGGTCGAGTGTTGCTCCAACTTGCACACCATCGGAAATCGCCATCGATGCGGGGCCGTCCCACGGCTCCATCATGCAGGCGTGGAATTCGTAGAAGTCCCGCTTCCACTGCGGCATGCTCTTGTGGCGCTCCCATGGCTCGGGGATCATCATCATCATGGCGTGCGCCAAGCTGCGGCCGGAGAGAACAAGAAACTCGAGGCAGTTATCAAACTTCTGCGAATCGGATCCGTCTTCACGAATGATGGGCAGAAGCTTTTTTAGGTCAGCGCCAAAGACTTCACTGCCGATTTCCATCTGGCGAGCGTGCAGCCAGTTTTCGTTACCACGAACTGTATTGATCTCACCATTATGGCAAAGGTAGCGGAAGGGCTGGGCACGGGGCCAACTCGGGAAAGTGTTCGTCGAGAAGCGCGAGTGCGTCAGCGCCAGTGCGGAGTCCATCGCAGGGTCGCTCAAATCCGGGAAATATTGCTCCAGTTGCTGTGTAGTCAGCATGCCCTTGTAAGTCATTGTTTGGCTGGACAGTGAGCTGATGTAAAACATGGACTCGTCATCCTGGCCACTGTAGCGGATACGGTGCACAACGAGGCGGCGCACGAGATAAAGCTTACGCTCGAAAGCGAGGCCGCGCTCCACCTCACTACTTCGTTTGATGAAGAACTGGCGCATGAATGGCTCGCAGGCCGAAGAGGCCTTGCCCAGAATCTCGCTGCGCACGGGCACGTCGCGCCAGCCAAGTAGTTCCAGGCCTTCTTCGCTGACGATATTGGAGATGGTCTCTTCTTCGCTGCGTCGCTCTTCCAGGTCTCTGGAAAGGAATGCAAATCCAGCACCATAGTCACCTTCTTCGGGCACGTCAAAGCCGCACTCATCCGGGCAAACCTTCTTGAAGAAGTTATGGGGCAACTGGATGAAGAGTCCGGCGCCGTCGCCGGTGATCGGGTCGCAACCGCAACCGCCGCGGTGGTCAAGGTTGACGCAGATTTCGAGCGCGCCTTTAACGATCTCGTGGGACTTGCGTCCCTTCATATCAACGATGAGGCCGATACCGCAGTTTTCGTGTTCGTTCTGTGGGTCGTAAAGTCCTTGCGCCTTGGGCTGTGTAGTCTGTTTGTCCATGTAAATAAGCTATAGTGTTGTGCAGGTCAGGGCTCTATTTGAGGCATAGAGTAACTAATGACTCGCTGCATCCGATCTAGCGGAACAGCGGAAAGTAATAATCCGAGGGCACCTGTCTAGAGATAAATGCCCTTGAAGTGTCTGATCTTTGTAATTTGCCCGAGCTGGGAGCTTTTAGGTCACAATTTGAGCGTAAGGCGCGCCAAAAAGGCACTGAAGTGGGATTTTAGAAGAAGCGGATGGTTTTTGACCGCATGGCCTCATGTTCTTCATCCGTGCACGGCGCATTTGTAGGAGCATCCGGCGCATCTGCGCTAGCCTCGATCAGGCCGTTGCTGAGCATGTAGTTCTCCACTTCTTCGCCGCTAACATCGGCAAGCATATTACCATCAATTTCAACACAAGGGGACAGTGGCTGCCCTGATTTTTTGACCATTTCTGCGTATTGATCGGCATTGTTAATGATGTCACGATCTTCGTAATCGAGGCCGTATTTCTTCATGATAGCGCGCACGCCCATGCTCCAGCCACACGTCGGTTTTAAGTAAGCGGTAATTTTCATATTTTCTAAGTGGGTGCTTTCTAATGGCTTGTCAACTATGAGGATTTTCGGGCAACGACCCAATCGATTAGTTTACTTTCGTCATCTTCATAGGCCCAGGCGGCTCGCAGGAACTCCGCTGGATGAATATTGTTTTCTTTGAAAAATCTTCGATCTCCGCCGCAACCATACATGGTCTCCGCTGGTAACTCGCCGCGCAGCTTGGCAAATGCTTTGGGCATAATACGCGGCAACCACGGAATCCCGCGTATTTCGGCATCCTTGGGAGGTAAGGCATCCGCGGCTATTTTTTGCTCGGACAGTTTGCCTTCTTGCATCGTCAGAAAGTAGTCGCGCCGAGCTTCGCAAATCATGAGAAAGGTTTCGAAGTCTGGCTCGTCTCTGGAGATGAAGTCTTCAGCGTAATCGTAGACATCCATCTTGTTTAACCCGATTGAGGCCAGCTCAGACAGCGTTTTCTCGTCGAAATAGCTGTCCGGATCGCGGTTGCCGTCGCGATATTTAGCGGCTGCAGACTCCCAAATATCTTTAAGTATCGATTGATATGTGTAACTATCCATGGCATAATAATAACACATAGCGTCCAAAAAACAAATGCCCTGTGAAAGGAATTTCATTTTTTGTTTCCTAAGGGCCTTGCACTCGCTCTAATTGTCACCACATGCGCGTCGACTCACACATGCACACCACACTTTGCGGCCATGCTTTTGGCAGTCCGATCGAATATGTGATGACGGCGGCGGAGAAAGGGATCGATTTGATTACTTTTACCTGTCATATCCCGATGGAGTGGGAGGCTTTCGGGCAGGAAGGCATCCGCATGCGGCGCGATCAGCTCGATGAGTATGTGGCCCTGATTCATGATGCTGCGAAGCAAGCTAAAGAGATGGGTGTTGAGGTGCTCTGCGGTATAGAGGCTGAGGTGTTTCCAGACGAAGCGCAGTTGGAGCCGATGGACGAAGTGCTGGCAGCACACCCTTGGGATTTTGTTCTGGGCTCACTGCACGCTCAATGCCGGAGCTATTTGAGCTGGTTGTCGACCAACAAGGTGAAGAAGGATCCTATGCGGATCGATAGCTACTTCCGGCACTTGAAAGACGGTGCGCAGTCCGGAAGGTATGATAGCATGTCACACCCCGATGTGATTCGCACTTACGGTGTAGTTCGGGATTTTTTCCCTGAAGATCACGAGGAAGTTATCCGGGATTTTCTACAGGCTGTGGTGGACGAAGATATCTGCATGGAAGTTAATACGAGCGGGCTGACGAAGGGCGCTTTCGAAATACATCCTGACCCGCTGATTCTGGACTGGGCCGCCGAAATGGGCGTTAAACTCACTATCGGCTCCGACTCGCATAGACCAAGCTCCGTTGGACGCTTCTTTAATTGGGTGCAGCCCATGCTGCGCGAGAAGGGATTTAAGGATTTGCACTACTTTCGTGGGCGCAAGCGTCATCGCATCGACATGCCTGGAGCCCTGGAAAAGTCGGAATAGGCTTTTGGATAGAGCCAGCTTCGTAGCGGATCGGCGACAGCCGTTCCGTTCAAGTATAGCAATGGGTACCAGCATCGCAGTTCGACGTGACTATCGTCGCGTCGCTACGGCTTGAATCGCCGAGACGCTCTCGACAGGTGCGTTGCAGATCCCGCGTATCAATTGCTCTGAAAATGCGAGCGAGTGGGGCAGTGCACTCGCTAGATTCGCATGAGCGCATTGGCTGATCGGGGTCTCACGGTGGGCCGAGAGATTCATCTGGTTCAATGCAGTGACGACAGCAGGCACGCTCGGGTTGAAGGCGATGCTCTCTGCATTTCGCCCAACGAAGCGTTGGCCGCTTTCGGTTTCGATAACGAAGCCCTCGGGAGAATGGCTATAAGGTGAGTAGCTGCAGCGTGCGGCTTCGATAGCGTGTCGTGCGTTTTCGCTCAAGTTCGACTGGCTGCAGTCCAGGCACTGTGGCGAACTGTCGAGCAGGCTATGCCCTTTCTTGCGGGGCTCGGCAAAAGGCTCCGGCATGAGCTCACCGAGTTTTTGACTCGCACCCCGGACGGTAATCGTGAGCTCTGTCGCATCATGAAGTTCGAAGAGAAACTGCCGGCAGTGGCCGCAGGGTGATTCGGAAACAATGAGGGCTTCGATAGCCTCTTCGCCATGTGTCCATGCGTTAAGAACAGCCGATTGCTCAGCGTGTAAACTTGCATGAAGAGGCACACCCACAAACTCCATATTCGCACCGAGGTAGCACTTGCCGGATGTGCCGATCGCAAGCGCGCCGACTCTGAAGCCCGAGATCGGAGGGCGGGCGAACTCGCGCGCTAGTTCGAGTAAGCTCTCGATGTCGGATTGGCTGTTGCCGTTATTGAGTAAAAAAGAACCTAAAAATTCAGCATCAGCGACAGCCTTCTTGTATTCATCCCTGAGCCGGGAAGGGATGTTGTGGCTCATTCTTGGCATAGGTGATATAGGTGATAAAAAAGCTTTAAATCGCGGTCGCTTACTTGATGAAGCGAATGGTTAACGGGTATTTGTAATTTGCGCCCTCGTTCGCCTTCAGTGCCGCCAGTATGATAAAGACCAGACCCACAATAAAAAGCGCGAAGACTCCTACAACGGCGAGGCCAAATATAATGATGCCTAGAATGGGGATAATGATTGCCGGCATCGCTACGAGAATCAGGGCGGAAGCGTAGATGGTCATCGATATGTTGAAGTTCAGCGCTTCTTTGCCACACTCGTCGACAAACGGGCACTCATCCTTTTTAACAAGCCACATGATGAGTGGCCCAAGAATATGCCCAAACGGCACACCTAGTAGTCCAGACAATGCGAGCAAGTGGCAGAGCATACCCATTGTGTTTGTGTTGTCTGCGGCGGGAGGAGTCGCCGCGGCGGTTGATTGATGCGGTTTTAGGGCGGGTGGTGAAGGCTCATTTTCCATTTCTGTGCTAACCACAAACGATTTAGCGCTGAGCTTCAATCCAGAATAAGGCCTCAGGCGAAGAAGTGCGAACAAGGATCGAATCGGCTTTTGTTGTTTGGTAGCCGAAGCCCTTCGGTTTTGGTCGTGTAGCCGAAGCCCTTCGGCTTTGGTCGTGCGTGGTGCGGGCATCGATCGATCCAAACGCGAAGGCGTTCGGCTACGTTTCCGGTAGGCGAAGGCATTCGGTTACGTTTGCGGTAGCCGAAGGCGTTCGGTTACGTTTGCGGTAGCCGAAGCCCTTCGGCTTTGGTCGTGTGTGCTGCGGGTATCGATCGATCCAAACGCGAAGGCGTTCGGCTACGTTTGCGGTAGGCGAAGGCGTTCGGTTACGTTTCCGGTAGCCGAAGCCCTTCGGCTTTGGAGGCAAACCCACTTTATTTTGACAAGGCACTTGCCAGAGCGGAGGAGGGCACTTTGCTATGGGAATGTCAGATTTTTCAGCCCCAAATTTCCTTCACTACGATTCCGCCCGTCGCATAGCTGACGAGTTTGGCACACCTGTTTACGTTTACGATCAGGCATCGCTCGAAGCGGCGGCAAAGGCAGCACTGGCTTTTCCAAATGCCTTCGGGTTGACTGTGCGTTATGCCATGAAGGCTTCGCCCAATGCGGCTATCCTTAAACTCTTCGATACGTTGGGCCTCTGGATCGATGCCAGTTCAGGCTACGAAGTGCGCCGCGCTCTGGCAGCAGGCGTCGAGCCGGGCAAGATCAGCCTCAGTACGCAGGAACTACCGAAAGACTTCGCCGAACTCTACGAACTCGGTATCGAGATTAACGCCTGTTCCCTCAACCAACTGGAGTGCTTTGCCCAGGCATTTCCCGGTCGTGAGATCGGGCTGCGTTTCAACCCCGGAGCTGGATCGGGAGGCAATAATCGCACCAATGTGGGCGGTAAGTCTTCCAGTTTTGGCATTTGGCATGAATGGACTGATCGAGCGAAAGCCATTGCCGAGTCGGCACAGTTGAAGGTCGTCCGCATCCACACTCACATTGGCTCGGGTAGCGATCCTGCAGTCTGGCAGAAGGTTTCGAACATGAGTCTGGATTTGGTTCGCCAGTTCCCAGATGTGACGCGCCTCAATCTGGGTGGGGGCTACAAGGTCGGTCGTATGCCTGACGAGGTCGGCACCGACTTGCAGGAATGTGGTGAGCCGGTTGCTGAAATCTTTCGTGAATTCGCTAAGGAGACGGATCGTGAGATTCATCTTGAGATCGAGCCCGGCACTTTTCTTGTGGCCAATGCCTGCGCCGTGCTCGCTACTGTGCAGGATGCTGTTTCCACAGGCAATGAGGGCTACGATTTCCTCAAGCTCGACACCGGCATGACTGAGATCCTGCGTCCATCTCTGTATGGGGCTCAGCACCCGATCGCGATTTTACAGGCCGAGCAGTCAACGACTGCGAAAGACTATATGATCGTCGGGCATTGCTGCGAGTCGGGAGACATTCTCACTCCAGCTTCGGGTGATCCTGAGTTGCTCTCCACCCGCAGCTTGCCTGCCGCGCAAATCGGCGATCTCTGTGTGATCGACGGAGTCGGAGCCTATTGCGCAGCCATGTCCACAAAGCACTATAATTCCTACCCGGAAGCAGCTGAGGTTTTGATCGATGCCGCCGGAGATACGCACCTGATTCGCAGACGCCAGAAGCCTGAAGATATCTGGGCTAATGAAGTCTCGCTTGTGTTATAATTTTGCTTACACTTTTTATCCCTACCAACAACTCCTATACCCCACTATGCAGAACGACAATTCTCGTGCCCACCGTAAGGCCTGCTTGCACATTACGCTAGCGCTGCTCGCCATATGGTTCTTTATAAGCTTTGGATGCAGTATCCTGCTCCGCGATTGGCTGGATGCCAACCTGCCTAGCATTGGCAGCGCACCATTCGGATTTTGGATGGCTCAACAAGGATCGATCATCGGATTCGTTTTAATTCTGATCGCCTACGCCTTCCTGATGAATCGTTTGGATAACAAGCACGGCTACAGCGAAAAATAGCAACGCCTGCATCTGAAGCTTTTCTGTCGTTTCAAATGAGTCGTTCCTGACCCCTTATTTCTGACTACTAACTTCTTACTGATATGTCTCAAGATACCCTTAACTTTATCTTTATCGGGCTCTCCTTTGCCATCTACATCGTCATCGCCGTATATTCCAGGGCTGGATCGACTAAGGAGTATTACACCGCCGGTGGAGGCGTATCGCCACTTGCTAACGGCATGGCCACGGCAGCCGATTGGATGTCCGCAGCCACTTTTATTTCCATGGCGGGCACGGTGGCTATTTCCGGTTACGATGCCTCGCGGTTTTTGATGGGTTGGACAGGAGGCTTCGTCCTTTTAACTGTTCTTATGGTGCCCTACCTGCGTAAGTTCGGTAAGGCGACTGTTCCAGACTTTGTGGGTGACCGCTATTACTCAAAGCTTGCCCGAGGCGTGGCTGTCGGTTGCGCCATCTTTATCTGCATGACCTACATCATGGGCCAGATGCGTGGCGTCGGCGTGGTATTTTCCCAGCTCTTCGGTATCAGTATCACCTCCGGCGTGATCACGGGCGGCACCATTGTTTTCTTTTATGCCGGTCTCGGAGGTATGAAAGGCATCACTTATACGCAGGTTGCGCAGTATTGCGTGATGGCTTTTGCGTACACAATCCCTGCGATTTTTATCGCGATGGCTCTGACTGGTAATGTCATTCCCCAACTCGGGCTGATCGGGAATTACACCGTGGGTGACGAGGTTGTGCCCTTCCTGCAGAAGATGAACAATATCAATACTGAGCTTGGCTTCAGCGAATATACTTCGGGTAAGATGAGCACGCTGAATATGTTCTGCATTACTGCCGCGCTGATGTGTGGCACCGCCGGCCTGCCGCACGTTATTGTCCGTTTCTTTACCGTCAAGGATGTGAAGGCCGTGCGTAAGTCCGCTTGCTGGACGCTTGGTTTCATCGCAGTGATTTATCTGACTGCGCCGACCATTGGTGCCTTCTCGCGTGTGAACCTCGTCGAGAAGCTTCACGATACCGCTTACGTGGACGCGCCATACTGGTTGCAAGAGTTTGAGGAGACCGGGCAGATGGCGTGGGTCGATAAAAATGATGACGGCAAGATTCAATACTTCGGCCCCGGCAAGTCTGAGTCCGGCAGCTTCTCAGTATTTCAGGGCAAGAGTCCCATTTACCCCACTTTTGATGCTCCTGAGGATCAACGCATCGGCAAGCACGGTGAGCGCCTGCTTGCGACTAAGGCCGATACGTCCAACCCGAACGAACTTTGGTTTGGCAACGATATAATGGTCATGGCGAATCCGCATATGGCCGGCTTACCCATGTGGGTCATCGCGTTGCTCATGGCTGGTTGTATTGCCGCCGCGCTATCTACTGCAGCGGGCCTGCTGCTTGTGCTCTCGACCTCCATCTCGCACGACTTGATGAAGAAGATCATCAAGCCCGATCTCTCAGATAAGGAAGAGGTCAATTATGCCCGTTTTGCCTCTTTTGTTGCTCTGGCAGTTGCTGTTTACTTCGGTATTAATCCACCATCGGCCTTTATCGCAAAGACCGTCGCCTTCGCCTTCGGCTTGGCCGCCTCTTCCTTTTTTCCTACCTTGCTCATGGGCATTTTCTCCAGTCGTATGAATAAGGAAGGTGCCATCAGCGGCATGCTCGCGGGAATCACATTCACCTTCGGCTACATTACTTACTTCCAGTTCCTCGACGGCACACCCGATCAATACTTCTTTGGGATCACGCCGGAGGGTATAGGATTTGTCGGAATGATCATAAACTTCGTCGTAGCCTTTGTTGTCAGCGCCTTCACGCCGCGCCCACCACAGCACATCGTCGAGATGGTCGAAAGTATTCATATTCCAAACGGATCCAGCGAAGCGCAGAACCACGACTTCGAGATTTAGCCCTATCCGACGCAGAATTATCCCAAAAATTGTCTTCTTGCAGGTCTGATAAAATCTTGCGAGCTATATCCTCTTCGTCATAAATCGAGTCCTATGACGAAAGCATTACGATCACTCACGTTGACGATGCTGCTTCTCGCACTTGCGGGTTGCTGCTCAACTTCAAATCAAGGACACGCTGAAGAGGAGTGGATTCCTCTCTTCAACGGTCAGGATCTCGATGGTTGGACGCCGAAGTTTGCCGGGCATCCGTTGGGTGAGAATCTGAATAACATCTTCAGGGTTGAGGACGGCCTCCTCAAGGTCTCCTACGACGACACCGAAACATTTAAGGGCGACTTCGGTCACCTTTTCTACAAGACGCCTTACAGCCACTATCGGATTCGTGCGGTCTTCCGCTTTACGGGTGAGCAGCTTCCCGGCGGTCCGGGGTGGGCCTATCGCAACAACGGCTTAATGCTCCATTCGCAGGATCCGCTGACGATGCCTTTGGACCTTAAGTTTCCGGCCTCCATTGAAGTGCAGTTCAAGGGCAACAAATTCGTCGATGGAGAGCCGCAGGATAATAAGACTATGGGAGCATTATTCAACCCAGGCACGACTGCTAAGGTCAATGGCAAGAGTGTTGCTCAGGCGCAAACGTCATCGCCGGCTTTTGAAGGCACGGAGTGGTGCACCGTCGAAGTCGAGGTTCGCGGGCAGGAAGAGATGATTCACTACGTCAACGGTGTGGAAGTGCTTCGTTCGACAGACTTCCGTCTCGACCGTGGCACGCCGATTGGCAGTGGCTTCATCGCGATCCAAGCGGAGACGCATCCGACTGAGTTTAAGTCGATTGAAATCCTGCCGCGCACGCCGCCGCCGGCTGCCCGCAAAATGGGCACTTTGAACAAAGCTCCGAAGGGCTACACCGCTCTCTTCGACGGCAAGTCACTTAATGGTTGGAAGCTGCACCCGAAGAGTGTCGGCCACTGGAAGGTGCTCGATGGCGTGATTGACTACGACGCCCTGAGCAAGGCCCCCGGCATAGACAAAAACCTCTGGACAGAAAAAAGCTACGGCGATTTTGAACTCCATGTGGATTGGAGAATCAAAGAAACGCATGGCCTTTTTTCGATGCCGATTGTTCTCTCCGACGGCACTCACTTGAAGGACGAAGATGGTAAAGATATTCGCATTTCAAAACCTAATGCCGACTCTGGCATTTTATTGCGTGGTGAATTGAAGTCGCAGACCAATATCTGGTGCTGGCCCGTCGGTTCCGGCGAAGTCTATGGCTACCGCAGGGACAAAAAGGTGTCTCCTGAAGTGAATGCTGGTGTCACACCTAGCCGCCGCGCCGATAACCCTGTCGGGGAGTGGAATACCTTTATCATCACGATGAAAGGTGATCGCCTGACCGTGAATCTCAACGGTCAAACCGTCATCGAAAACGCCCAGCTTCCCGGGATTCCTGAGGCAGGGCCTGTAGGACTGCAACACCACGGCGGTTTAGAAAAGAACGGTGAATATAATAACGCCTCCAGCCTGGTGCAGTTCCGGAACGTGTTTATCAGGGAGCTTTAGCTTACGCTGCACTCCTTATGTTGAGAGTTAAGTGCCCTCACTTTGCCTTGGCAAAAAACTCTACCGTAGCGCATCACTATAGATTGAAAAAAAATAGGATTTTGTCGATAAGTTACACTCAATTGACGAGTGGTTTATTGCTCAATTGTTACGTTAACCATGAACAACCGCAGAACATTTCTCAAACAAACTGGCCTCGCAGCTGGTGCACTCGCAGTCACTCAACCCACACGTGTGATGGGGCAGGCCAAGCCGAAGGGGCCGAAGCTGCGGGTCGGTATCGTGGGCTGTGGTGGCCGCTCCTACAACGTCGGTGAGATGGCGCTGAAGGATGGCCGCTACGAGATCGTCGCACTGGCGGACTATTTTCAGGAAGCGGTCGATACGATTGGCGAAAAATATAATGTGCCGGCCAATCGTCGTTACACAGGGCTGCACTGCTACCAGCGCCTGATTGATGCAGGTGAGATTGATATCATCGCGATTCTCTCGCCGCCGTATTTTCACCCTGAGCAGGCTGAAGCGGCAGTCGAAGCGGGCCTGCATGTCTGGCTGGCTAAGCCGATTGCGGTGGATGCACCAGGTGTAGCGCGAATCGAAGCGGCAGCCAAAAAGGCGGCAGCTAAACAACGCTGCTTCCTTGTCGATTTCCAAACTCGTGCCTTAGGGCAGTATCAGGAGGCAGCTCGCCGAGTCGCGGCAGGTGACCTCGGCACACTAGGCTACGGCGAAATCGAAGCCACCAGCACGGCCTTCAAGCTGCGGGTGCCGGATGCAGGTCAAGAATCACGGCTGAAGAATTGGCTCCAGTGGAAAGACTTGTGTGGTGAAAATATTATCGAGTTCTCGATTCATGCCATCGATATGGCTAGCTTGATGATTGGGCGGCCGCCAGTTTCGGCGACGGGGTTTTGTGAGCGCAACATCATCGATGACATGCCGGGCGATGTTCGGGATATCACCAGCGTGACTTATGATTACGGCGATGGTTTTAAGTGTGTGCTTCGTGCCAAGCGTTTCCAACATAACAAAATATCCGGTGGAATCGACCTCGCTTTGTTCGGTGAGAAGGGCGGCTTGTTTGCTAGCTACAAGGGCGAAGTTTATATCAAAGGTGAAAACGACTTCAGCGGCGACCGATTCATGGGTGAGAAGATTCGCGGGATCTACAACATCGGCATCTCAAATAATTGGGACACCTTTTATAAAAATATCACTGAAGGTGATTTCAGCCAGGTCACGGTCAAGCCGAGTGCAGACTCGCACTATTTGGCGCTACTCGCGCGGGAGGCGGCCTACGGACAAGGTGCGACCGTGACTTGGGACGACATCGTGAAGAGTAAAAAGACGATGGAATTCGACACGACTGGGCTGACGATTTAGCCAGTGGCGATCGATACTTGGAGGTAGCGCAGCACCGTCCCCGGTGCGCACCTCGTTGGGCGAGCTGAACGTTTCGAATGTTCGTGCGGAGCCGGAGGCTCCTGCGCTACCGATTTTAACCCGCCGTTAGCGCTTAAACCTAATTCACTACTTTAAATATATAGCTGCCACTGAGGGCTTTCATTCGGACAGTATCCATCGACTGAGGCGGCAGGAGTTTTATGCCTTCGGATGTGTTCAGGGCTTTGCCGCTTTCGGTGGCTGTGCTGCCTTTAGGTTTATTTAATTCGATGATGGCCGTTGTGTTGGCCGGGATGGTGATTTCGTAGGTTGTGCCGGTAGCGTCGGTGCTCCAGTTGGAAATGATGGTTCCGCGGATCGACTCGTGTGAGCTCTTGACCCACTTGAGATCGCCCACGATTTGCGGGCGGATCTCGATGCGGTCGAATCCGATGGCATCCTCAGCGGGTTGGATCCCGCCTAGCCATTTAAAGAACCAGGCCGAAATCGAGCCGAACATCGGGTGATTGAAGGACATGCGGTCGCTATCACCTTGCCAGGTTTCCCAGAGTGTGGTGGCGCCGTTTTGCAGCATCCATCCCCAAGACGGGTAGGTCTCGCGGGTCGCGAGTTCGTAGGCGAGGTCGCTGCGGCCGCGCTTCGATAGTTGCTCCATGAGAATGCGGGTGCCGTAAATACCGGTAGTCAGGCGAGGGGAGTCTTCCGGGGCGGTCAGATTTTTTACCAGTTGCTCGAACATCTTGCGCTGGGTCTCGGGACGGGTCTCAGCAAATTCGAGGGCAAAGGTTTGTTGCGATTGTGAGCCATCGGCGACCTTGCCGGTCTCGGCATTCAGGAACTCTGCTTTCCAGGCGACGTTGGATTCGTCTGCGTAGGCTTGTGCGCGTGCAGCGTCATTATCGCGGCCAGCGACTTTGGCGAGTCGTGCCACTTGTTGGGCGGCGTAGATGAATACGGGGGTCGTGAGCTTCGCGCCCCATTCCCCTTCGGATAGGGCTTCGTGGTCGCCAAGTCCAGTGACGACGAGCGCGTCCTTGCGGCGGGCGGCCTCAGCGTCGAGCCATCGCAGGGCGACGGATATTTGTTCTTCGATGAAGTCCTTTGCGCCGTAGTGTTGGTGCAACTGCTCAAGCAGGAGCGGGTGAGTCTTTGCCCAGCCGACGCCGCAATAATCTACGCCGACAAAGGGTGAGGTATCCGTAAGGCGGCCGTCCGGGAGCACAGAGTCGGTCCAGTCGCGAACGGTTTTCTGGTAGAACCCTGCCATGTCGAAATTGAGTAGGAATGCCTCGCTCGTCGCGACAATATCACCGCCGTAGGCAAAGCGTTCGCGGTGCGGGCAGTCGGACTGCACGCTGACGACATTGGCAAGAAAAGTATTTAGAATGACTTCTTGGATTTGATTAAGCAGTTCGTTTGAGGACGCGAACTGGCCTCTGGTCTGCAAGTCGGACCGCATGGTGTAGCCTCGGAAGTCGTCGAGTCCAGGCGCTTCTGGCAGACCGCTGATTTCCATATATTGGAAGCCGTGAAAGGTGAAGTCGGGGCGGTAGGTCTCGCCGCCGCCGCGGGCGATGTATGTATCACCTTGCCAAGCGATTTCTGGGGCGCCGGGGCCTCCGACGTATTGCGTCGTTCCGTCTTCAAGCTCCTTGCGTTTGATTTGCCCGCAGACGCTGCTCATGGGGTTGAGTGTGCCGTCGGAATAAAGCAGTTCGCCGAAGCGTAAGTTAACTTTCGTGCCGGCTGGTAGATTGAAATCAATCTCCGGTAGCCCTGTAAAGTTGCGCCCGAAATCGACGATATAAACGCCGTTTTTCGCAGGCTCGCTGATGGCTTCGACTGGAAACGCTTCGCCAAGGCGAACGGGTGGGGCAATTAAAGGAATCAGTGGCTCAAGCGGGTAGTCGGCAATACGCACGGCCTGCCAATCGGACGCATCGTAGCTGGGCTTGTCCCAACCGGGGAGCGCCTTGCGGGCGTCGCGCACTTCGCCGAGGTAGATGTTGTTGCGAATAGTCGGGCCTTCTGTGGTGCGCCACTCGGGGCCGGTCTTGACGACCTCTTGCGTTCCGTCGGTGTATTCCACAACGAGGCATGCAATGGCTCGGGGACGGCCTACAGGTAAGGCTTCGCGCAGGTTGCGCCGGCCCCACATTTTCATCGGCAGCGGATTATACCAGCCGTTGCCTAGCGCGAGGCCAAGGCAGTTCTTACCCTGCTTGAGTTGCGCCGTCACATCATGGGTGCGGTAGAGGATGCGTTTGTCGAATCTTGTCCACTGCGGGTCAAAGACGTTGTCGACGAGCCGCTCGCCATTAATGCTCGGGTAGCAGAGGCCCAGGCCAGCCACGTGAAGGCGCGCCTTGGCAACTGGTTTCGCCAACTTAAACTCCTCGCGCATCAGCGGGGCAGGGTCAGGTTTGTAGAAGTCTTCGTCCTTGGTTGGGTTGTCTTTGCCGTCGTCAATCCACTGCGCGCCTTTCCAATCTGCGGGGTTGTTGAGCGCGACTTCCCAGCTGGCGACTTCGCTCCATTCGGAGGCTTCATTATCCATGTTCCAAGAGCGGACTTTCCAGTAGCATGCCTGACCCGCGAGGAGGGCTTTGCCTGCGTAGCGCACCTTTGGCGACCGCCTGGCCTGAACCTTGCCCGAGTCCCAGAGGTCAGCCTTATTTTGAGCCAACAGCTCGGGGCTGCTGGCCACCATAACTCTCCATGCGCTCTGGAGCTGGCCGCGACTGCCCTCGGGCGCTTCGAGCCGCCAGGAGAGGTTCGGGCTCGCTGGCGTTGCGAGTGGATTGGCGATGCCCTCCACGCGTAAATCGAACGGGGTCATCTTGGCCGAAAGGTTCATCGTGAAAGCGAAGAGCGCGCAATAAACGACGCATGTGAGCAGTTTGTGAATTCGAAACATGCTGATAGGGAAATACACTGGTCGCCGGATTACAATATTTGCCGCGCACTTTCGGAAATATATTTCTTCTAAACTTGCGGATGCTAAGTGTCGGACTTTACTCACACAATTATGCGTTATTTAACACCGCTTGCGCTTCCGCTTTGCGCACTCCTTTCATTCTCCGCTTGTAAAACTTATATGCCATCAGTCATTGAAAACTCTCTCCTTCCCGTTCCAGAACGCGGCTTTTTAAGCACAGAACCAGCGGATAACTGGGAAGAGGGGCTAATCACTGGAAACGGCACACTCGGTCTCAATGTCTTGAGCAAACCGAATGAGGGCCGCATCATCTTCAGCCACGAGGAACTCTTTATGCCAATGGGCGAGCCGTCCGTTCCTGCCGACCAGTCTGCCTACCTTCCAAAGGTTCGCGAACTCATCGCTGAGGGTAAATATAAAGAAGCCGAGCGTCTTCAGTTCGAGAAGTCCGGGCAAGCAGGCTTCATGTATCCGGACTACTATGTGCCAGCCTTAGACATGACGATCACCCGCGAGGCGCAAGGTGATGTGCGCGACTACTCGCGCTCCGTCGATTTTACGACTGCCGAGGCCACGGTTCAGTGGACGGACGATGCTGGCACCTTTCAGCGCCAAGTCTTCGCCTCCCGCGACGCGGGTATCGCCGTTATTCGTATTCGTGGGAGCCAGCCAGGCTCGGTGACCTGTGATTTGCGGCTTGAAGCGCGCGAGCCGCTGGACGACTTTAACAGCGATACCGATATCGGTAAGCGCTCCGACCAATCTTTCGACGAACACTTCGGTGACCTCAAGAGCATCGCATCGGAGAGCTCAATTTCCTTCAGCGCGCGCTTCCTTAAGTCGTATTCCGATAGTATCAAGTCAGTCAACGGGCATGCCCGCGTTGTGACCAAGGGTGGGGCGACCAAGCCCAACGCCGACGGATCGCTCTCTGTGACTGGTGCAGACGAAGTCCTTATCCTCGCTGACATCCGCCTGCCGAAAGAGGATGGCGTGACCCAATTCGACGAACTTGCCAAGGCACTCGACGCACTCCCGGCTGACTACGAGAAGCTGCTTGCGGGCCACACTAAGATTCACGGCGAACTATTCAACCGCGTGAAGCTCGACCTCGGCGGGGGCGACGACCACCTCAAGACCACCGAAGAACTCCTCAAACTCTCCACTTGGGACGATATCAATAACGCTCTCCTTGAGAAGCAGTTTGATGCCGGACGCTACAATATCATCTGTGCAACCGGTAAACTCCCACCCAACCTTCAAGGCGTCTGGGGCGGCACCTATGTGCCTGATTGGGCCAGCGACTACACGCACAACGGCAACGTGCCTTCGGCTATCGCAGCCAACCTCATGGGCAACATGCCTGAGCTGACACTCGCTTACACCAGCTACATCGAGTCGCTCATTCCAGACCTTGAGCTTAATGCCAAGCACTTCTTCGCTTCGCGCGGCATCGTCCTGCCCTCCCGCACCACCACCAACGGTTACAACAAAGCCTTCGCCAACGACTTCGCTGGCGGCATGTGGGTCGCTGGTGCCGGATGGGCGGCGCTCTTTTTCTATGACTACTACCGCTTTACTGGCGATGAGGCTTTTCTGACCAACCACGCATTGCCGTTTATGGAAAAGGCGGCGCTCTTCTTCGAGGACTACCTCTACGAAGGCCCCGACGGGAAGTGGATTTTCTCACCCGGTCAATCACCGGAAAACTGGCCCGGTAATAGCGACTCACAAGCCACCTACAACGCCACCATGGATGTAGCCGTGGCCAAGGAATTGCTGACGAACACCATCGAAGCATCCAAAATCCTCGGCCTGAACGAAGACAAGATTTACGTATGGGAAAACATGCTCGCCAAGATGCCCGAGTATGCGGTGGACGAAGAAACCGGTATCATCAAAGAGTGGCTCACACCCGCACTCACCAACGACGATAAGCACCGACACTCCTCGCAACTCTATCCGCTTTACTACGGAATGCCGGATGAGATTGATAATGACCCCGTCATCCGCGAAGGCTTCCGCAAGAGTGCCGCCTTTAAACTCGCGCAACACTGGAAGAATAAAGAAGACGCCGGCTTCATGTCCTTTGGCCTCGTGCAGCTTGGCCAGATTTCTGCCAGCCTAGGCGATGGTGAACTCGCTTACCTCTGCCTGCGTCACCTCGTGAATCGCTTCTGGTTGAACAACCTCGCGTCGATGCACAACCATCGCCGACTCTTCAATATGGACATCAGCGGCGGGCAACCTGCCATGATTATGCAAATGCTCGTCGCGTCAGAGTTCGGTAAAATTGAGTTGTTGCCCGCGCTCCCTGAGCAGTGGGCTGAAGGCTCCATTGAAGGAGTGCTTGCCCGAGGCGCTATCGAAATCGAGCGCCTCGCTTGGAATCCGGCCGGGGTTGACGTATCCCTGTGCTCGAAGGCCACACAGACTATCCAGCTTGTGCTAGGCGACGCTGCGGAGGAGGTCGAATTACCGGCTGGTCAGACAGTTTCTATTCGTTTAGAACGATAGTGCAGTGATTAATAAGTTTTTTATTTTTTGTAGTGAGAGGGTTTATCCCTCGATGCGGGCGAGCCCTCTATGCGAAAGGGATCTATCCTGGCATAAAGCCAGTCGCTACGGCGCATTCCGGGAAAAACTTTTTTAAAACACTGCCTAGCTTGTGTTTGCTACTTTCTCCTGACTGTGCGATACTTGCAACATATTCATAACATGGACTCAAATCCTCCCAGTATATTTAACGATGTCCTCGGCCCTGTCATGCGCGGGCCGAGTAGTTCGCATTCCGCTGCAGCGAATCGCATCGGCCGCATCGCGCGCGACTTAGTCGCTGGCCCTATCAAGAGCGTCATCGTTCGTTATGACCCGAACGGCTCTCTCGTCACGACTCACGTCGACCAAGGCACCGATCTTGGGCTATACAGCGGCCTCTTAGGTTGGCCGCCCGAAGATGAACGCCTGCCCACTTACCCGGAAGGGCTCAAAGAAGCCGGCATCGAAGTCGATGTGCGCTACGAATCCTACGATGCCCCGCATCCGAATTTCTACCGTCTGGAACTCACTGATACGTCTGGAAAAGTCTTCCGCCTCGACGCGATTTCTGCCGGCGGCGGCATGATTGAGCTTCGCGCTATCGATGGCATTGAGCTGCGTTCCGCAGGCGATTTTCATCACACGCTTGCCTGGCTCGCTGAAGAGCCGGATGAAGCATTGAAAAATCAATTTGATGTCATATCCGAAGGCGTCAGCTGGCATCCTGCCGTCGAGGGTGGAGGTATTCTTAACATCTTCAGCCGCCAGCCGCTGGTCGCTGCTGAACTCGAAAAGCTCCAGCAACATGCTGGATGCAAACAGCTACGCCAGCTCCAAGCCGTGCTGCCCGTCTTATCCCGACGCGGCTTAAAGGTCAGCTTTCAACGCGCTGGTGAGATGTTGCAGCAAGCCGAACTCGAAGGTGCATCCATCGGCCGTTGCGGCTTACGGTATGAATCCGAGCGCTCCGGCCTGCCGGAAGAAGAACTCGAAGCGATGATGGATCGTCTCCTTGTTATCATGGAAGCCGCCATCGTAACCGGCCTCGCTGGCACTGAATACGCAGACCGTATCCTGCCCTCGCAGTCACCCGCCTTTCAACGTGCGGAAGAAGCGGGCATCCTTGTTCCCGCTGATATCAATAACCGCATCATTCGCTATGTCAGCGCCTTTATGGAAGTGAAGTCTTCGATGGGCGTGATCGTGGCCGCACCCACCGCTGGTTCTTGCGGAGCCATGCCGGGTGCTGTGCTCGCTGTCGGTCATGCCATGGGTAAAAGCCGCCGTGAAATTTGTGATGCGCTCTTTGCTGCCGGACTTATCGGTGTTTTCATCGCCCGCGATGCCACCTTCGCTGCAGAAGAGGGTGGTTGCATGGCCGAGACCGGTTCCGGCGCCTCTATGGCCGCCGCTGCCATTGTGCAACTCGCCGGTGGCACTCAGGCACAACAACTGACGGCTGCCTCCATGGCTCTACAAAATAGCTTCGGCCTGATCTGCGACCCAGTCGCCAACCGCGTCGAAGCTCCCTGCCTCGGTAAGAATATCATGGCCGCCAACAACGCGCTCTCCAGTGCCAACATGGCGCTCGGTGGCTACGATCATCTCATCCCTATGGACGAAGTGGTGGTTTCTATGAATGAAGTCGCCCACCAAATGCCCCGCGAACTACGTTGCACCAACCTCGGCGGACTGGCGGTGACGCCGACCTCGAAAAAAATCGCCGAGCGCCTCAAAAGCGGCAGCGGTTGCATGGCTGGCAAGTGCGGGTGTTAGTATATGTCTGCTAAGAATTATTCCTCCGAGAGGATACTTCATGCTACTTTTGCTTCTGCTATGATTAACCGCAGAGTGCGCTGAGGACGCAGAGATGAAATTTGAGAGCCTTCTGCTGTGGATGAGCTAGTACAGATATTAGAAGAGGAAAGGTCACTCTACGAATTACTTTTCCTGAACTGGTCGGTGCCGCTTCCAATGATTGGTCTGGCTTCGTTCTTGATGGTTTTTTCAGAGGTTTACTGTTTGAGAAAGGGTGGCAGTTTGCTAGGTTCTTATGCCGTCACGCTCTATCTTATGCTGACAGGTCTGGGCGGCGTTTTTGCAGTTTTTATTACCAGATCAATAGTGTTTGTTTCCGGTGAAAGATCAGACCCTTATGATTATGCATTTCATCATGGAGATAGGCTCTACATGGAACCTTGGTATTATCCGTCAGTTGTTGGACTGGCCATTTTATTGTCCGGGCTTTTTATCGCAGGTGCTTTTATAGATCTGAAAAAGAAGCATATCAAAATCGTTTGTCTTCGATCAGTGCTATTTACTTTTGTGCTCTACCTTTCAGTTTCAGTTGCTTCGATTCCATATCAGCTGAACAACTGGTTTGAGCACATGGAGGACACGTATGAGCAAAGACCCTCAGACTAAGGGCTCACAATATCACCGAGGATGCCTGCGTTGACGGCTTCTCGGCGAAACAAGGGGGGCAAACGTGAATGGGTCTCCGGTTGAGGCAAATTAGCCCCGCTAAAAATTTCCAGTGCCATTCGCGATCTAGAAATGGATATCAGCGAGGAAAGTGGAATCGATTCTAAATCAGTTCTCGCTGCCGCTCGTAAGGCGATTTCATGAAAGTCCGGTTTCATCCGCTTGCCGAACGCGAGCTGATTGCCGCGGCACTCTACTTGGATAGCGAAGCAGGTCTAGGTGCTGAATTCTTGAAAGAATACGAAAATTGGGCGATTCGTTGATTCTTGTGGAATTAGCGGCATAAACTGAGGCACTGTGGCAGAATAGGACGTCCTCCGGCGACCCACCGGTTAAATAAATAGTGATAAGCTGCGCCCGCCGAAGTGGTTTAATACTTAATCATTAGCACATCTCCCGGCTTGACGGGTTCGCCTTTGTCGGCGCTGGCGACAGCGGCGAAGCAGAGTTCGAGGCTCTTGAGATTATGGGCTGCTGAGTTAGAGGGCTGGCGGTCTTCTTCGATGGCGCAAAGCAGTTCACCCATGGCACCGGCGAAACCGTCGTTAAACCATTTGCCTTCGAGTTCGACTTTGGCCTCTCCGGCTTCGGTGGTCAGGGTGATGTCCTCGTTGCCACAAACAGGGCCGAAGCTGCGGAAGGTGCCTTTAGTGCCCGTTACGACTGTGCTCTCTGCGGGGCCAAACTTGGTGTGGGCATGAAAGACGAGTGAGGCGAGCCCGCCATCATACTGAATGATGCTTTGAGCGCTGAGCGGCGGTTCGAGGTCTTGTCCGCGGGAGCGCTCAACTTGTGAGAAGATTTGCTTGGCCTCCCGCTGGCCGAATACGCAGCGAACGGTGTCGAACCAGTGGATGGCGAAGTCGTAGAGCACGATGTGATGAATCTGCTCGAAACGGGTGCCTTGAATCCAGCTGTGGTCCCAAGCAATGTTGATGTCGCAGCTCACAATATCACCGAGGATGCCTGCGTTGACGGCTTCTCGGAGATAACTGAAGTAAGGCGACCAGCGACCGTTCTGATTGACCGCGAGTTTGAGGTTATTCTTCTCCGCAAGTTCGATGAGTTGACGCCCAGCATGGATATTGGTGACAAAGGGTTTTTGGCTGAGCACATGCTTGCCGTTCTCCAGCGCTTGTTGGATGTGCTTGAGCCGGTGGTCGGGGTGGGTGGCCAGGTCGACGACCTGGATGTCGTCGCGAGCGAGCACCGCGTCCGAGTCATCCGAAACTTCAGCCTCAGGAAAGAACTCATCGCGCATGCTTTTGGCCGCGTCGATATTGATGTCGCAAAAAACGGCTATGGGGAAGCCTCGCTCGCGGTAAGCCTCCAGGTGGTTACGCGCGATACCGCCACAACCAATGAGCGCGATCGTTGGAATGGGTCCCGTGGGTATGGGTGGCTGGTAAGGTAATACGGGAGCCTCGGCCTTCGCAGCCTGGGCAGCCTTCAATTCACGTGCGTCGTCGTTTTTACTCATTTTTATTAGCCTAAAGTCGTAGCGGTGAGCTTCAGCCACCGTATGGTTCGGAGTTTGGACTCGCGTATGCTGTGGCGGCTGAAGCACGCCACTACGAATAGAGAATATTTATGTTTAAATGGTTCGAACACTATCCTTCCAGTTTTACGGTTCGTTGTTCTTCAGTGCTGCGGATGGCGGCGTCGACAATTTCCTGGCCGATACGTGCAAGCTTGGGGCTGAGTGGGCCTTCGATGGGTAGGCCGGCGGCGATGCGTGTTAGGCTGTATTCGATGCCGTTGCTTTCGCCTGCGGGAAAGTTGTCTACGGAATGCTCGTAGCCTTCCGGTCGCTCCCGGGTTTGGATGCGGATCGTTTTCTCATAGTCGTAGCTACTGATCGTGCCTTCGGTGCCGCGAATGACGAAGCCGCACTTGGGCTGGGGCTGATGAGTCCAGGGGTCGCTGAAGGTGCCCCAGCGGGTCTCAAACTTTGAGAGGTGTTCCCCGTAGCGGGCGATGGTGACGCTGTGCTCGTCCACTTCCAATCCGTGCGTGCCGGTAGCTAGAGCGGTTACTTCGTCGGGCTTCTTGCCGCCGTTAAACCAAGTGCCAAGCGTCACGCCGTAGCCGAGGTAATCGCGGAGGGAGCCGCCGTCGGCGTCCTTTTTATACCACCAGCTGTCTTGCTTCGTCTCGGCGGTGGGTTCCTTCTCGATTTTGTCAGCGCCATGATGGAGCGGGCCTCGGTTGCCATCGTAATAATGCACTTCAGTCACATCTCCGATGATGCCCTCGCGGATGAGGCGATGGGCGGTAACGTGGCTCTCGACCCAGCGGAGGGGCCAGTTGATAATCAACTCCTTGCCCTTCGCTTTAAGGGCGCTCGTCATGCGGTCGGCATCTTGAAGGGAGCCGGCGAAGGGTTTCTCTACAAGGATGTGGCAGCCGAAAGGAGCAATGCGCTCAACCCATAATGCGTGTTCAGCCGTGGCGGGACAGAGAATGGCCATGTCCGGCTGGGTTTGCTCCATGCACTCTTTGTAATCGGTAAAGACCTGCGCGTCAGTGAGGCCAAAGTTCTTCTTCGCCTCCTCCATGCGCCCGGGGTGCGGGTCGCAGATGCCGACGATTTCGGCATTCGGGTGTTGCTCGACGCATCGGAGCAGGTCGCCCATGTGCATGTGCGAGAATTCGATACCGACGATTTTCCAGGTTTTTTCTGTGCTCATAAACCTTCTTTAAAGCTGTAGGTAGTTGCGGGGGAAAAGACAAAAATTTTCTGCCACTGCGCATCCGTTAGTCCACGCTCACGGAGTTGTGCAGTGAATTCGTTGAGCAAGAAGCTGAGTCCGGGTTGGCCGCCGTAGCTTTTCCAGTAGGTCGGGCGTGCGGCATCCATGCCCAGCATGATCTGGTCGGGGAATTCGCTGATTAATTCGATGACGAGATCGAGGGTAGGGTTCGCTTCGGTCTTCCAGCGGAAGCCGCTGTCGTATTCGACTTTCACGCCCGTTTGCAAGATGTCGCGATGATAATCGGCGACTGGTTCGCGGTCGGTGTGCGACAAGACGACCTTACTGAGATCGACGCCAAATCCGGACAACTTTTCCGTTTGTTCGAGCGCGCCGATGCCCTGCTCGACATGCGTTAGTATGGGCGCGCCAGTTTGCCTGTGCGCGTTGGCGGCAGCCTCGAATATTTTATTTTCACGGTCCGAGAATGTTGATCCTGTAGTCGCAATTTTTATGAGACCTGCTTTGTGTTCAGTTCGCTCGATGCACGGCCCGGAATAATCAAAGCGGTCAATGCCCTCTTCGATGTCGGCGGTGAAGAGCTGGGTGATTTGTTCGACGCTGTAGTGGTGGCTCCAGTGCCCATCGTCGTAATACTTCGCCAAGTGTAAGCCGGTCGGGCAGAGGATATGCACCTTCGAGCCCCGTGAAATCTCGGCTAGCTTCAGCACATTTCGGCCCGAGTCGCAGGGCATGGAATCGACCATGGCGCGCCCGCCGTCGGCATAAAATTGATTTAGCTCTGTAATGCCGTTTTCGACCGACTCCAGGCGAAAGTCCGGGTAGCGCATCGTCGAAACGTTGCGATCAATAATGATGTGTTCGTGCGCGTAGCAGCAGCCCAACTCGGCTGCAGGAATATCCCCAAGGACTGTGCGTATTTGGTTCATTAGAAGTTGTTGGCCCAACCGCTAGCTGAAATGTCGGCGCCGTTGTCGGGCATTTCGAGGACGGCGCCTTGTTCCCGGAGCTTTGTTTGCAGGGAGACGGTATTGATTTCGATTGGCGCGATGTCCGCTTCGAGTGATAGGGCGGCAGCTGTGCCACAAGCGTGGCCCATCGCCATGGTTTGCGCCATAGACCGACATGAGGCATGGGCATCGTGGGTGGCGCTGAAGCAGCGGTCACACACGAGTATCTGGTCGGAATCTTTCGGGACGAAGCAACGGAACGGCACCTCATACACACCGCCGTCCGGAACATAGGCCCAGTGCGTTTCCTCTTCACCGCCGGAGGATTGGCGGTGATCTTTGATCGGTGCGCCGCAGAGGAGGACTTTGTCGTCGAACCTGGCCTGGGTCAGGCAGTCCTCACGTGTCAGGCGGTAGTGCCCATAGACGCGGCGGGTCTCGCGCACGCCGATGCTTGAGGACAAGCCGATGATGTTTGAATGTTCAAACCCGGGCACGCAATCGCGGAGGAAGTCTTCGTAGATAAAGGCCTGACGGCGTCCTTCGGCTTCGGCTTTGCTGATCTCGCCGGCATCCAGGCCGGAAAAGCCTGCGACACGGACAGCGACTGTCGAGATGCAGCCCTCCGCATTCATCTTATGAATGCTGCCAGTTTTGCGGGGTAGGGCATGGCTGCCGTTTTCGACGGCTTGGGCCATCGTGCTCATGAGCATTTTCTTGCCGCCAGCTTGTTCGTAAGCGTCAAGGTCAACATTCGACATACGGAAGGTCGTGGTCATTGTCTGTGCCGGTTCTTTCTCGCCTGCGGTTTCATAGGCGATTCCGGCAAAGTGGCAGAAGTCGGCATCCCCCGAGGCGTCGATAAAGCGCTTCGCTTTGATTTTACCAAAGCCTTGTTTGCCGTGCACAATCACTGAGATTATGCGTCCGTCTACTTTCTCAACCCCGACCAGTGTGGTGTGCAAGAGCATGTCAACGCCAGCTTCGGAGAGCAACTGATCCCAGACGAGTTTAAGGCGCTCGGGATTGTAGTTCACGCCGGTTCCAGCTCCATAGGTGTTGGGGCGGAGGAATACTGCGTCGGCCGCGTCGAGTGCATTGACGACTAGGTCGCCCATGCCGCCTGCAACTTTTTTGGGAGTTTCGCCGGGGGTGAAGAAACCGTAGAAGGTGTCGAGCGCTTGCGTGGAAATACCGCCCGGAAAACCTGCCCGGTCAATCAAAGTGACGCTTATGTCGGCAGTCTTTCTAGCCGCCAAAGCCGCGCTGCAACCCGCAGAGCCGCCGCCGATGACGAGCACGTCTGTTTCTTTATAGACTGGTATGTTGGCGGTGTTAAGGGTGTTCATGATTCAGGAGAGAGCTATTAGGCTTTTCCGACGTTTTCGTAGTATTTAGCGATGCGGTGCGCATGTTCGTCATACGCGCTTTCGAAGAGTTCGATGGCACGCTCCGGGCCGACGATGGCTCCGGCGCTGAGAACCTTCGGGGGCTGTCCGGCATCGGTGAGGCGCTGGGCGACCTCGGCTTTGATCGAATTGATGATGAGGCAGCCGCCAACGGTTGAGCCGGGGGCGACGGGTGTATCCAGACCTTTGATACTGACCATGGCGTCGCCTAGTGGGGCTCCGGTATCCAGGACAATGTCTGAGAAATCCTGAAGTTTTTTTCCGTCATCGCGCTTACTCGTGCTTGGCTCGGAATGCAGCTTACTGATGAGGCCGACAACTTTGACGCCGCGCTTCTGAAAGATTTCGGCCATTTCAATTGGCACCACGTTGCAACCACTGGAGGAGATGACGAGGGCTGAGTCTTCTTCGGTCAGGTCGTAGTTGCGCAGGATGCGATCGGCGAGGCCGGATACGTTCTCGAGGAACATCGCTTGGCGCTGACCGTTGGCGCCGATGACCAAGTTATGAAAGGACAGGGATAGCTCGACGATGGGATTGAAGCCAGGGAAGGAACCGTAGCGTGGCCACATCTCCTCGGTCATCATGCGGCTATGGCCTGAGCCAAAGAGGTGCACCATCTTACCCGCGAGGATGGTCTTCGCGAATTGGTCAGCGACCTGAGCTATCGTTGCGTGTTGAGCAGCAACCGTCTCGATGATGGCACGGGATTTTTCTAGGTATTGTTCTGTAGGATTCATGTGGTGGAATGAGTGGTATGTGAGTTTCTTTAACCGTTAATGGACGTTAATGGACTTAAGGATATCTGCCAAGTTTGGTGTCTCTGCTTTGCGCACGTAATAGCCGGAAAAGAGCACGCCGAGCTTAAGTGAATCTTCCGGCGTGAAGTTGAGCAGTTGGGCCAGGCAAAAGCCTGCATTCAAGTGGTCGCCGGCTCCGGTTGTGATGAGGGGCGTCTCGGTGTGTGGGCCATCGACTGCCCAGCTGCCGTCGGGTGTCGCGCAGGCGGCGAAAGTAGTCGGGTGGGCCATCGCTATGTGTATGCCCAGCTTCTCGCGGATGCCGCTAAGAGCCTTCTTGAGTGATTCGTGCTCGGAGACTGGTTCAGGTATTTGCAGGGTGCGGCAGACCTGTTGCGCTTCGTTTAAGTTCATGCCGAGGATAACCCGTCCGGACTTTTCGAAACCGGTAATCAAATCGAGCACTTCAAGGATGTCCTCACTCGAACGCATGGATGGGTCGGCGAGATCGAAGAAAAAGAGACGTTCTTCGTTCGGTTTGACCTCAGGTAACAGCGCTTCGAGAAGCCAGCTCAGTATTGAATTGAGGCCGGGTAGGCAGGTCCAATTCAGGAGGCAGCAGAGTTGTGACTGCTGGATGAGCCGAACCATGGCTTCCGGGCCAAGAGCTGTTTGTAGGGTCGGTGCGTTGATGGCGTCATAGCTCGAGATGGAGGAGAGCATCAGCTTACCGTTGGGGAATTCAAGCGCGTGGGTCAGGGCGGGTTGTCCGATGCTGTGCACTTTGATGTGCTCAGCAAAGCCTTCGTAGACGGGATGAATCGCTGGCTGGCCCAGCGGGCCGATGTAATCTGTGGCAACTCCGGATTTCGATAGTGCGTTGGCCATAATGGGGCCGTTGCCACCGATCTTTTCCAACTCATTGACAATTTCAACCATGGCACTCTTGCCATCGGCATCGACAATCCGCTGGCCGAAGTCCCGCATTTTACTGAAGGCAGTAAATTGGTCGCCGATGACTTTGCGCGATTCTACCGGTTTGCAAACGACATCAACCGTGCCGTCGAAACCGAGGATGGCATTTAACGATGCAACTCTAGGAAGTGCCTCATTGATCGCTTCGTTCAGGCTGCTGTAGTCGGTCGGCATGGTGCTCGCTTAAAATTGGCCTTCTGAGACAGTCCATCCCCCGTCGACTGCGATGACCTGGCCGGTCACGAATCGGCTCTCCTCGGAGAGCAGGTAAGCCGCGAGGCCGTCGAGGTCTTCTGGGCAGCCGATACGGCCCCCGTCGAGTGGTTGCTTGGTCTTCACAAACGCCTGGATGGCATCGTCCTTCGCCGCGCGTTGCGCCATCGGAGTCTCAACGAGGGCGGGAGCGATGACATTGAGGCGGATGTTTTTATCTGCGTAATAGGCCGCGCTCGACTTGGTGAGTCCAATTATAGCGGCTTTTGCCGCGGCGTAGATGTGGGTTGAGAAGTAGCGAGGGGACGGAGAGTAGCCGAGCACCGAGCCCATATTTAAAACACAGCCCGCGATGCCTTGTTCTAAGAAGGACTGAACGGCGGCGCGGTTACTAAAGATGAGCGACTTGAGGTTCAGATCGAGGGTCTTGTCGATGCCTTCATCGGTCACTTCGTGAAGCGGGCCATCGCCAAAACGGCGGCCACTACCCCCTGCCACGTGGTAAAGGGCGTGAAAGCTGCCGAAGCTATCAATACATGTGTCAATGGCGGTTATCGCAGTTTCAGGATGGATGGCATCGCCGGCCATTGCTTTGCCATGGCCGGGGGCGATGGCGTCGAACTCCTTTTCTGCACTGGCCACGCTGTCCGGGTTACGCCCGACGACGACAACCTTTGCGCCGTTTAGGAGGAAGGCTTTAGCCGCAGATAGACCCAGGCCGGTCGTGCCTCCGATGATGACAATATTTCTATTTTTGAGTGAAAAGCCCATTAAAGTATACTATTTAAGCTCATGTGGAAATAAAAGCTTAAACTTCATCAGCGATGTCTTCGAGAGGGTAAGACCAGATTTCAGATAAGGTGGGGTGATACCAATGCACTTTAAGAAGGTCAGCGGCAGTGGCCTTTAGCGTGACTGCGACGGCCATGGCGTGGATGAGCTCGCCACCGTCTTTGCTGACGCATTCTGCGCCGAGGATGGTTCCGGTGGAGCGCTCGGCGAGGACTTTGACGTAGCCTGCCTTGGCTTCCATGAGGATAGACTTGCCGTGGTCGTCGAAAGGATAGTCGGCGCTGATGTAATCGATGCCCCGCTTTTTTAGCTGTTCTTCGTTGAGTCCGACCTGGCCGATTTGCGGATCAGTGAAGGTGACCCCGAGCAAGGTGTCGTAATTGACTGCGTCAACCGAACGGCCAGTGGCGTGGCGTCCGGCGACCTCACCTTGCATGATGGCAACGTGGACAATCTCATGCGGTCCGGCGACATCCCCGCAGGCGTAAATTTTTGGGTTCGAGGTTTGCTGCTCAGCATTACATTCGATATGCCCGCTGGCACGAAGGTTCACCCCGGCTGCCTTGAGGTTAAGGCCTTCGGTGGCTGGATTGCGACCCAATGCATTGAGCAAATAAGGTGCTTCGACGGTATGAGACTTCTTGCCCTGCGAGAACGTGGCGCGAAAGCCTTTTTCGTCGTGTTCGATCTTTTCGAGCTGGGTGCTGGTGTAGAGTTCGATGCCTTCTTTGCGGAACTGCGCTTCGATGACGTTCGAGGCTTCAGGTGAAGCCTCTTTTAAAATATGCGGGCTACGCTGAATCTGGATGACTTCCGAACCGATACGCCGAAGGAATTGAGCGAGTTCGCAGGCCACGATACCTCCGCCGAGCACAATGATTTTTTCGGGAAGCAAGTCCAAATCAAGAATGTCGTCGCTCGTCCAAAAGGGCGCCTCGTTGAGTCCTGGTATGGCTGGACTGGCTACGGTCGAACCGGTGGCTATCATGAAATGGTCGGCGGTCAGTTTAGTGCCGTCTTCGAGTTCAATCGTCTTCGAATCGACGAAACTGGCCTTGCTCCTGAAGAGGGTGAATCGATCGCTCTCCAATTGCTCTTTTCGGTAGTCGGCGAACTCGGCGATAGTTCTCAGCTTACGCTCGTGCAAGGCCGGCATGTCAATGGCAGCTTTCGGGATGCTGAGTCCAAAGGCTTTCTCCTGTTGAGCCAGATGCAGCACTTCAGCCGAGTAGAGAAGTGTCTTCGATGGCATGCAGCCTTTGAGGATGCAGAGGCCGCCCAGTTCATTCGCGCCATCGACAATCGCGACACGTTCACAAACTTCTCTGGCTGTGCGAGCTGCCGCATAGCCGCCGCTGCCGCCGCCAATTACGATATAATCAAAATGATTTTCGTTCATATTTACCTTAGTTTGTCGTTTTCTTCTGAAACGTGAAAGGGAACCCGACGAAGACTGTCCCCTGCTATCAAGTGAGTTTTCGATGCATCCAATTCGTCTACTTTATTACGGCTAACATCTGCCCATCTGACTGCGATAAATAATAATATTAAAAAGCTGAAGGTGACCTGTAGTGACGTGAATGGACTGTCCACTAGGCTCAGGAGCAGAGTGGCTGAAAGGCCAAAAATTAATTGATTTGTTAGCTGGATATTGTGACGGCCTCTGAGGTAGCGTAAAAACAGGTAAGCAACTGCCGCACAGATAGGGAGGATCCCGACGATACCCAGTTCAGAAAGCAGCTGAAGGGCATCGTTCCCTGGATAGCGGTAGTTTTCCGCGAGGAGCAAGTCACTGCCGAAAAAGGGTAGGGCATGGCCAAAGCTTTCCAGACCCCATCCAAAAACGGGACGTTCGCTGAACATCTCCCAGGCGCTTTGCCGTAAACTCGCATGCAGTGCTGAGTCGACAGAGGTGAAACAAATTCTGTATAGTGCGGCGACAAGCATGGTAGCCGATGCGAGCCCGCTGAGCGTTCCAATTAGTTTCCTATTCCGGTCTGTCGATGAGAGTAGGAAATGCGCCGCAAAGACTAGCATCATCATGGAGTAGGCCAGCATAAGAAATACTGCCGGCCATTTGGCTTCGACCATGAATGCGCTTGCCGCCAGAATGGTCGCTCCAGCCAGATACCAGGGCCCCGACGTTTCCAAATAAGGAGGGCTGTCTTCATATCGCGTGATTAAGAGAGCCATACTGGCGCAGGCGCAGGTCCACAATAGTGCAAACGCCGCCCAATGTCCGTCGTAGGGGAAGAAGCCAAAAAAGTCGCTTGCTCCAGTCCCTCTGGTGTAGAGCGGATCGGCAAGGCCGATCGCATGTTGAACGTATCCGAAAATGCCAATTATCACAGCTGTGAGACAAAGGTAGGGAAGCAGCTTGACGAAAAAGGCTCGCGACTTTGGCACAAATAAAAGGGATAGGGCGGAGATATAAACTGCGCTATAAGCCATGACCGCTGACCATGTCGCGCCCGCAGCAGTGCTGGCTGGAAGCCATTGGATTTGAGGCTCAGTGAATTGGAGGTAGCTCTTATTCTCGAAGGTAATTGATTCGAAAGGTTGCTGCGCCAGGCCGACAAGAAACTGGAGGATCAAGAGTGCCGGCGGTAGGGAAAAAAGTAAAAATCTGGACCAGAGAGAGGTGATGAAAAATGGATGGGTGAGCTCGTGCGTCTTAATGATGACCGGAACTAAAAAAGCCATGATCACGAAAAAACCGATCAATACAGGCGAACGTGGGTCACCCATCCAAAAAGCGACGAAGGCCGTAATCAGAACATGCAGGAAAAGGGCAGTTTCAGCTGGAGTGAAAGTGTCCCGTAATAACTTTTCGCGGTGTGAGAGCTGCTTTTCTTCGGCCATTGGTTCTAATCCTCAGACCAGCAAATGGATTCCGCGATCTGAACGCGGGTGGATGCCCCGGCAAGGGCTTCAACTAGTGCCAAGCCGAACTCGGTCGCCGTTCCGGCTCCTCTTGAAGTTAGAATAGTCCCATCCCAGACGCATTTACTTTCTAGTGTGTCGGGCAGCTCAGCAGCCGTGCTGGGATGAGCGGTGTAGTGCTGCGGCACCAGGCCCGCATCTTTGAGGAGTAGTGGAGCTGCACAGATACATGCCAACCGCTTGCCTGCGGCATGATGCATCTTCAGAAAGGCGCACAGCTCAGGGTGCTGCCGGAGCGCATTTATACCGGGCCCTCCAGGAAGTATGACCGCGTCAAAGAGAACTTCCTTGGGTAAGTCTTTAAAATAGTCCGATGCACGTATGCTGATACCGCTTCGGCCCTCGACCAGTAGATCCTCCGTCAAGCTGACTGGGCAGACTTCTACGCCAGCCCTAGACAATAAGTCCATAGGAGCAACGGCTTCCATTTCTTCGAAGCCGGAGTGGAGTAGTAGAATGACTCGGGTTTTATTCACTCTATTAGCGGGATGAAAATGACGCAGGATGCAATCACTTTCATGGCAAACTGATGCGTAATGATTGGCAAGAGCGTTTCGGGTGTTTACTTTGCTTCCTGCCCGTAGCTCGCTGACGATAGCCAGGGAGTTAAGGGGATTCTGCCTGCTTCTCATTCCGTTTCGCAACTTGTTAGCCCCCGAGCCGTTTGTCGCAATTCTCTTGGTAGCGGCTGGTGTCCTCACCAGCCACCGATGTGACTGTAATGTTCGGTAGCCTATTGTCCTGTGCAACCGCTATGGCTTGTGAGCGCATCTCGAAAGATTCGCTACCGTCATGCATGCTTTTGGTCGGCGGGGACGCCGCTACACCGTGCGATACGAATTAGTCGCGGGCGTTTGTTATAGTGGACCTGCTTGCCCTCGGCGTAATCGCACGAAGACGGGTCCTTTGGCTAGAGAGTGTAGCGGAGCCAGTCCTCTGGCTCTTTAGTGGGCTGGCAAGAGTTCGTGACTTGCTGCATGGCGAACGGAATGGCAGAGGACTGCCATCGCTACACCGATCTGAACGAGCCGATTGAATGAATAGGTCATAGTTTCGGAATTTAGAGTCACAATGAATGCTTATTCAGTGTCCTGATCCAAGCGCTCATAGATGTCATCAAGCACTTGTTGGCAGGTGCTAAGTTCCTCTGCTCCAGGGAGCCAGCCGAGCTTTTTAATAAATACATTCTCTGCTTGGATCATCTTTTTGACCATTGCTTTGCCTGAGGCAGTGAGGGCGATCAATACAGATCGCTTGTGCTGTGGATTCGGCGTGGCTTTCAGGTAGCCTTCGGTTTTTAGCTCGTTGACCTGCGTTTGGATGATCTGCCGGCTAATGAAGCGGGCTGACGCCAGGGCGGGCACGGTTTGAGGGCCGTCGCGATTCAGATCCATCATCAGCGTGCGCTTCGGAGCGGTAATGCCGCTCGCTGCGTGAATTTGATCGGTGGTGTGGCGCAAGCGGTTGTAGGATCGGCGAATCGAATTCGCTAACATATGAAGATCGTCAAGTGATGCGGTTTCAGGCATAATTTGATATGCTGCACTAAAATATAAATATGGCAATAAAATTGTCATATTTATATTGACAATAAAATTGTCGATATGATGGTTTGAACTCGAACACGCTATAAACATGCAAACCAATACATCATCCACTCTTCCTAAAACCTTCTGGTGGCACAATGTGACCCAGGGTCTCGGGGCCATGAACGACAACATCTTCAAGTTGTTGATGGTCTATGCGCTCATTGCCTGGAAGGGCACCGAAGCGTCATCAACTATTCTTGCCAGCGTAGGGCTGGTTTTTGCTCTGCCTTATTTATTAATCGTGCCCATCGCCGGTTCGTTTGCTGATCGCTTCAGTAAGCAGAAAGTCATCCGTAAGCTCAAGCTGGTTGAGATCTGCGTGATGGCTTTTGGTCTGTTGTCCTTACATTTCGGGAGCAGTGCGATGCTCTACGTGACGATGTTTTTGATGTCGGCACAGAGCGCTTTCTTTTCGCCCTGTAAATACGGCATCATTCCAGAGCAGGTGGGCAGTGCATTGCTCACAAAGGCCAATGGTGCTTTGCAGCTGTTCACTTTTCTCGCCATCATCGCAGGCACCGTGCTTGCGCCAGAGCTGAGTCTTATCTTTGGCGGTCAGTTCAGCTACGCTGCCAGCTTCTGCTTAATAATCTCAGGGCTTGGCTATTATACCTCTACCCGGATTTCGCCCAGTCCGGAGCAACCTGAAAAGCGGATCAACTTCAATGGTCCCGCGAATCTTTGGCGCACCTTTACAAGTATTCGGAAAGATCGTTATATGCTGCTCGCTATCGGTGTGGCTGCTTTCTTTTCCTTATCGGCTGCGTTCATTCAGCTGAACATTTTGGATTACGGTTACGAGACACTGGGTTTGAGCTATGAGGCATCGACGAGGTTGTTCCTCTTGGTCGCAGTTGGTATCGGTATCGGCTCGGTCACTGCTGGTCTGCTTAGTGGCCGGGGCATCGAGTTTGGCGTGGTGCCGATCGGCGCGGCTTTGATGAGCCTGTCCTTGCTCGTCCTTGGAACGCTCGGTGACGGTAACCTCCTGCTCGCCAGTCTTTGCATGCCAGTCCTGGGCTTTGCTGCCGGTTTATTCATCGTTCCGATTGAAGCCTTTATTCAGTTCCGTAGCCCGAAGGATCAACTCGGTTCGGTGCAGGCTTGTAATTCATTTCTCAGTTGGGTCGGTATCCTGATTGCCAGCGGCCTGCTTTATTTTAATACTGCGGTGTTGGACCTCAGTGCGAAGCAAGGCTTTGCTCTTCTGTCTGTCTTGATCGTAGGCGTAGGCCTTTTGAGTCTGCGGGTTTTGCCCGATTTCTTAGCGAAGTTTGTGATCAAGTTAATCACTCGTTTTTGCTACCGCCTAAAGGTGCGCGGCCTCGAGAACCTGCCGACCGATCAACCGGCTTTGTTAGTCTGCAACCACATTAGCTTAATGGATGCCGTGTTGCTCATGTCCAGTCAGCCGCGACGGGTGCGTATGCTTATGTCTCGAAGCTACTACGACGAGTCAGGTTGGTTCACCCGCAAGGTTGTCGAGTTGGCCAAGGTCATCCTCATTCATAGCGGTGATAACCCTAAGAAATTGATTCAGTCTTTGAAGACGGCTCGCACCGCAATGGATGAAGGCTATGTTGTTTGTGTCTTTGCTGAGGGCGCGCTGAGCCGCACTGGTATGTTGCGGCCCTTTAAGTCTGGCTTCGAGCGCATTGTAAAAGGCACCGATTATCCAATCATCCCAGTCTACATCGGCGGGGCATGGGGGAGTGTGTCGAGCTACCGCCACGGTAAACCTGCGATTCGCCCGCTGAGTGAGTTCCGCTATCCGATGAGCGTGCACTTCGGCACGCCGCGGGTGAGCACATCGAATGCCTTCGATTTACAGCAAGCGGTCAGCGAGCTTTCGGTGGATGCCTACCAGCTACTCAAATCTGAACGCAAGAGCCTGGCTTATGACTTCGTGCGCAGCGCCCGCTCCAATTGGACGAAGTTGGCGGTCGCGGAAAGCAGCGGCAAGGAACTCACTTACGGTAAGCTGCTCACGGCCAGCCATCTCTTGAGAAAACGGATCAATCAACGAACCGGCACTCGCGATCAGCCTCTGGGCATTCTACTTCCGACGGGTGCTGGTTGTATGATGGTCAATCTCGCTGCCGCACTTGATCAGCGCACGACAGTTAATCTTAACTATACCGCTTCAAACGACTCGATCCAATCGGCTGAGTCACAGTGTGAGCTTAAATTCGTCATCAGCTCGAAAGAGTTCATGGAACGCTTCCCTGAAATGCAGCTGCGCTCGGAGGTGCTCTACATCGAAGACCTACTCGCTGAGATCAGCACCGCCGAGAAGCTGCTCGCTGCCTCGCAAGCCCGTCTGCTACCCACGTCGTTCTTGTGTGAAGAATCACGCTATTCAGAAGACAGCACTGCGACGATACTCTTCTCCAGTGGCTCCACTGCCGAGCCCAAGGGCATTATGCTGAGCCACCACAATCTGCATTCCAATATTGAATCGTTGCGCGCCGTGCTGAGCCCACGCCGCGAGGATGTGATGCTGGCCACGCTACCGCTTTTTCACTCCTTCGGTTATACCGCGACCTTTTGGCTGCCGCTCTTGTCAGGCTTTACGATCGCCAGCCACTTTAATCCCCTGGAGGGCGAGCGCATCGGCGTGTTGGCTGAGAAATACGGCGGCAGTATTCTGCTCACCACGCCCACTTTTCTCTTGGCCTATTGCCGAAAGATAAAGCCAGAGCAGTTCTCGAAATTGCGCTATGCCTTCACTGGAGCTGAGAAGCTTCAGCCCAGAGTCGCGAAGCTCTTTGAGAAGCGCTTCGGCCTCACACCACTGGAAGGCTATGGTGCTACGGAGCTTGCTCCAGTCTGCGCGCTGAGCATGCCCAATGTCGAAGTGGATGACTTGCCCGAGACGGGCTACCGAGAGGATCGCCTCGGACGTCCGCTCCCCGGAGTCGCTATTCGTATTGTTCATATGGATACGGGCGAGGTCCTTGGGCCAACAGAGGAGGGGATGATTCAGGTCAAAGGCGCCAACGTCATGCAAGGCTACCTTAAGAAGCCAGAACTCACGAGCAGCGTTCTGGTGGACGGGTGGTATACGACCGGTGACCTTGGTTTTATGGATAACGATGGGTTCTTTGCCATCACCGGCCGCCAGTCCCGGTTCAGTAAAATTGGCGGTGAGATGATCTCGCACGGCGCAGTTGAGAAGGCCTTGCAAGAGAGCTGCGGTGTTGGCCCCGATGCGATCACCGTTATCGCGATACCCGATGCCAAGCGCGGTGAAAAGCTATGCGTGCTGCATACCTTGGACTTTTCAGAATCGCAGCTACAGGAAGTCATTCAAAAACTCGAAATCCCAAATCTATGGAAGCCCAACGCCAAGAGCGCGCTTCAGGTCGATAGCTTGCCGGTCCTTGGCACAGGAAAACTCGATTTCAGAGCCATGAATGCGCTGGCGGTCGAGGCCTTCGGGTAGACGCAATGGTTGGAGTTCCGCCTTTAGGCGGTCCGGGAGAGTCGCCACGGATACGCTACCGTCTGACATTCGACAAGCTCATGTCGGGCAGGCGGGACTCCAACCATACGCCGTATGCTCACCCTACATGAACTCCTGCTTAAATGTTTCGAAGCTCTCTTTGAGTTGCGCAAATTCCGCTTTAAGTGTCGCGACTTCGTCTTCTAGTTTTTGTATGCGTTCATCGCGTGCGGTAGCTTCATCCAGAGTGGGCGCTCTATCTCACTCGCGACTTCGATAAGTTCCTCTTCCACGGCTTCCGTCGTTGCGAAAGAGTGCATGCGCTCGGACCGAGTGCGCAGTTCCCCTAGAGTCTGTGCGCCTCGCAATAACAGGACTGATAACAGCGCCTTACTCCCGCGACTGAGGCCGAGCAACTCGTCGATGTTGTGGCGGAATTTGGCGACACGCGAACCTGCGACATCGACGCGAAAGACGAAGCCCTTTTTGCGCAGGTCATCCAGCGCTTCGATCACAAGGTCTTCGTCATACTCGACTACGGGGTCGCGGTTCGACTTTTGGTTACAAGCCAGTAGTAGGCTGTTGAGTGTAAGCGGATAGGCATCTGGCGTCGTTTCAGACTTCTCTAGTAAGCATCCTAGGACGCGCACTTCAGGTGCAGACAGCAAGGGGAATGCTTCATCTTTCATTGAGGTGGATTGAGGTATTACGATGGGAAAGATCAAGCATATGTGATCATTAAGTTTCGATGCCTTGCGCGTTGCTGGAGTCCCGCCTTTAGGCGGTCCGGGAGAGTCGCCACGGATACGCCACCGCCTAACATTCGACAAGCTCATGTCGGGCAGGCGGAACTCCAACTGCCGGCACGCAAATACGCAGTTGCATGCGCGACCCTCTCGTTTCACATCTTAAGGCATGAAAGGTTTTTTTCAAAGTTTACTCGGATCACTTGCCGCATGGGCCATCCTCGCGGGGTTGAGCATCGTCGCTTTCTTTGTTGTTATTGGCGCGATCATTGGTGCTAGCAGCCAGCCGATCCCCATCGAGATTGAGGAAGGTTCGGTCCTGGTGCTGGATCTCAATACCACGATACAAGACGCGCCAGTGGTGACTGGTTTTGAGGAAGCCTTGCAGGAAGCGCTGGGCCGTGGCTACTCTGTCACTTACTTGCTCAAGGTCGTCGATGCCATTGAGCGTGCGAAGTCGGACGACGATATCGCGGCGCTCTTTCTTTATGGGAACTTGCAGCAGCAAGCTTACGGCTCCGGATTGGCAGCCGTTTCCGAAGTGCGCACTGCCATTGCTGATTTCAAGACTTCCGGCAAACCCGTCTACGCTTATCTCGTGGATCCGAGTCAGAAGGATTATTACCTGGCTTCCGTGGCCGACGAAGTTTGGCTCAACCCCTTTGGTTTAATTTCGCTTAACGGCTTGGCCACCGATGCGCCATTTCTCGGTAGCACTTTAGAGAAATACGGCGTGGGCGTGCAGACGACTCGGGTAGGGGCCTACAAATCGGCCGTCGAGATGTTTACCCGCGACAGCATGAGCGCAGCCGACCGCGAGCAGACCACGGTTCTACTCAACGACCTCTGGTTCGGCATGCTCGGTGAAATCAGCGCGGGCCGCACCATGGAGCGCGAGGCACTCGTTCAGCTCACAGAGAAGGATGCCTTTTTCTCCGGAGAGGATGCCGCCACCGCCAAGCTCGTCGACAAGGTTGGCTATCTAGATGAGTTGATTGATCACCTTGCCAACACCTACAAGCGTGACGATGACGCCGAGACCTTCCAACAAGTGGCACTGAGCGACTATGCGAACACCCGAGGCTTCGAGTGGGATGCCCGCGCGACTGATGGCGATCGTATCGCCGTGGTCTATGCCGAGGGGGATATCGTGGGTGGTTGGTCGTCGGTCGATTATATCGGCGGCGATTGGCTGGCCCACGAGTTGCGCCGCTTGCGCAACGATCCCGGCGTGCAAGCCGTCGTCCTACGCGTCAACAGCCCTGGCGGCAGCGCGGTGGCTTCTGAAATTATCCAGCGCGAAACCCGCCTGCTCGCAGAGACTAAACCGCTCATCGTCTCCATGGGTAGCTACGCCGCCAGCGGCGGCTATTGGATCTCGGCCTACGCGGATAAGATCTTTGCCCAGCCCTACACGATTACCGGCTCGATCGGGGTCTTCGGCTTAGTCTTTAACATCGAAGAAATGGCCAAAGGTTACGCCGTCCATTTCGATGGTGTGAAGACCTCTCCATTCGCAGATATTTATACCATGAGCCGTCCACGCACAGAAGAAGAGATGGCGCTCATCCAAAAGTTTACCGACGAGATCTACGATGCCTTTATCGAGAAGGTTGCCGACGGTCGCGCTGTGGAGGAGAGCCAAGTGCGTGCCATCGCCCAAGGCCGGGTCTGGAGCGGGGCGAGTGCCAAAGCGCTTAAGCTCGTCGACTCCATTGGTGGCCTACAAACTGCGATCAACGAAGCCACCACCTTGGCTGGCATGGACTCTCTTGCCATCGAACAAGTGCCCAGCGCCGCGACTTTCGCTGAGAACCTAGCCATGATGTTCGAAGAACCGGGCGCCGCCCCCGTCGCCCGATTCCCCAGCGCCGCTAATCGACTCGCTGCTCAATTCAAACGACTCAGCACCCAGCTCAACGGCCTCAACGACCCCCGTGGCGTCTACGCGAGGCTGCCTTTTGGCATCGATGGGCTGTAGGGCCCAGTAGCAGCGACTTTAGTCGCTCAGCAAGATACTGGCAGAGGCCAGGAGACAGGCGCCAGGAGTCAGGAGTCAGGAGTCAGGAGACGGACGCCAGGAGTCAGGAGTCAGAGGTCAGTCATCAGCCATCACCAATCAGGGATCACCGCTGCAAGGGAAATTTGTCGAGTTGAGCTTTTGCTATTTTGATATCCGCCACCCCGGACTGCCTATATTGCACTTAAAGTTATAATCAAGAGTTACTTATAAAAGATAAACCATTCTAAAGAAACTTTTCGACAACTTTGATATCATCAACTCGCCGCGAAGTCCGTTAGGATTGACATTCAGTGACCGTCTGAGTTAAGCTTTTGCTGGTTTTGATATCCAACTCTATTTCCCCAAAAAGCGGCCACACGAAAACCCATCAAAGATTGATATCTAACTCGTATACATGATCTTGTGGCTGCATAGCCTCACCTTCACAGACCTCTCTGGACTCAAAAAACAACCTCCACCTCTCCAATGTTATCCTCAACTGAGTTGAGGAGATAGCACTGTTCAAAAAATGAAATACACTCTTCCAGTCATTTTTATCTCCCTTGGACTT